>Ga0209540_10000151_pt1 | contig 89823 bp, 77 predicted proteins | sample BarGraIncu01121A_FD_184501 | JGI IMG/M metagenome (GOLD analysis project Ga0209540, IMG submission 184501) | Arctic peat soil microbial communities from Barrow, Alaska - Barrow Graham LP Incubations 011-21A (SPAdes) (version 2) | ecosystem: Environmental > Terrestrial > Soil > Wetlands > Peat... | reverse complement strand
CCTTGTGTCCCCGGTTCGATTCCTGGTGACGCCACAAAAAAAAGTTCCTCAAAAGGGAACTTTTTTTGTATAATACTTACATTTAAATCATTATGTTTTACGTTTACATTTTATATAGTAAAATTATTGATGCATATTATGTTGGTCAAACAATTGATGTAAACAAAAGAATTGAAGAGCATAATTCTAAATTTTACAAAAATACTTCAACAGCGAAAGCAAATGATTGGATGTTGCACTTTTTAATTGAATGCACTTCGAGAAATCAAGCTATATTAATAGAAAGTCATATCAAAAGTATGAAGAGTAGAAAGTATTACGAATCAATCAAAAAACATCCTGAAATATCTGATAAACTTAAAAAAACATATCAATAGGAAAAATCCTTATGTCCCCGTCCGCGATAGCTATCGGGACGATTCCTGGTGACGCCACAAAAAAAAGTTCCTCAAAAGGGAACTTTTTTTAAATTTAGTGGAAAATCCTTGTGTCCCCCGTCCGCGATAGCTATCGGGACGATTCCTGGTGACGCCACTGCAAAAAAAGACAGTTACATGAAAATGTAGCTGTCTTTTTTTATATAAAAATCTGAATAAGCATTTGCAAAGTAAGAATATTAAATATCCTCACCTTCCTCCGCCTTCACTTCCAATATATCACCCAATTTTGTTGTATAACATGGTGAAAGTTTTTCGTTTTTCAGTTTCCATTTCCGGTCAAAGCCCTGAGCGGCTATTTTTACTTTTTGTTTCCCGTAAGAAGCATTTAAACTGTCCATTACACTCATCACTCGACTAAACTTTTCCCGGTTTCGAACATCGAACAAATCACCCTGTAGCGGACGTTCAGGTACAATTTCACTGACTATTACGCCGGCTTTTTTATAGCGATATCCGTCTGCATATATAGAATTCAAGCCACGAAGTGCAAAGTTTATAAGTTCCGTTGAGTCATTTGTTGGAACAGGAAGTTGCATAACCGTCTGGTTATAATATTGTGCCATGTTTGTGGCGAACGGATTGGTGTGAATAAAAACCGTCAACACACAAGCGTAGGAATGTTGCTTGCGTAATTTTTCAGCGCAGCTGGCAGCAAAATTCGATACAGCTTCCGAAATGGGAGCCAGTTCGGTTAGTCGTTCACCAAAACTGCGCGAAGTACAAATGGATTTTTTACTTTTAGGCGTTTCCATTTCCATGCATGAAGTTCCATGCAATTCCAACCAGGTGCGTTCGCCCACCACGCCCATGGTATGTCGCACCCAGCCTTTGGTTCGTTGCGTAAAATCCCAGGCAGTATTGACGCTATGATAGCGCAAGGTTTTAGCATAACGCCGACCAATTCCCCAAACATCGCCAATATCGGTCAATTTCAAGGCTTTTTCGCGCTTTTCATCTGTATCAATAAGACAAGCTCCTTTGTAATTCGGATATTTCTTAGCAAACTTATTGGCCACTTTCGCCAGAGTTTTAGTGGGTGCTATTCCAAGACTCACCGGAATACCTGTATTATGATGTACAGTTCGTGTCAGTTTCTCACCAAAGGCCTTTAAATCAATATTCTCAAATCCGTCTAGCAATAAAAAAGCTTCATCAATGGAATAAACTTCCATGTCAGGAATAAATTCAGCAATCGTATTCATTACCCGATGCGACATATCGCCGTACAAAACATAATTGGACGAAAAAACGCTGACTTGGTTAGATACAATCATTTCTTTCAATTTATAGGCAGGTTCACCCATAGGAATTCCCAATGCCTTCGCCTCGGTAGAACGCGCAATAACACAACCATCGTTGTTTGAAAGTACCACGATAGGTTTGCCGTTGAGCGAGGGATTAAAAACCCGTTCGCACGAAGCGTAGAAATTATTGCAATCGAGAAGTCCAAAAAGTAGAGAACCCCTAACCCCTAAAGGGGAACTAAAGTTACAATCGTCAAGTATTTTTTTGTTTTCATACATATACAAATATCATAAGTATTATCTCTTACTCCCCTTTAGGGGTCGAGGGTTCTTATGATTCTTAATGGAATAAGTCACTACGCCCCAAATACAAAAGTTGTTTTCTTCATTCACTTTCAATGGTTGAAATTTACTGTTGGCAGGCACCAGATAAACTGCATCTGCTTCAATTTTAATGTATTTAAGCGTAAACTCGCCATCGATAAAGCACACAGCCGTGTCACCATCCTGTGGTTCGAGTGATTTATCAATCACTAAAATATCGCCATCCACTATACCGGCATCCTTCATCGATGAACCTTTTACACGACCATAAAAAGTACTCGACGGATTGGTTATCAATTCTTTGTTCAAATCAATTTTCAAGTCAATATAATCCTGTGCCGGACTGGGAAATCCGGCCGGAATACCTCCTTCAACCATAGGCAAAGGCAATTCGGAACTGGTATTCGCCGAAAAAAAATCAATGGTTGATGATGAAGCTATTTTACTGACTTTATGCATGTTGTTTTATTCTAAAAAAACGATGTTATTCGATTTTTTGATAGTACAAAGTAACACATTTTCTTTCATAAAATTTTGCATCAATCATCCATTCAATTCAAAAAAATATAATTAGAAAACACACTTTGGAATTAGCAGATTAACAGACAATTTTCATAATATCCGTTGTTTTTGTTTTAGAAATAGATGTTTTTTTGTACTTTTGCAAAAATTATTATAGATATTGCCTTAATATTTCTGATTTCCTTCTATTGAGTAATCAATAGCAACTCATACACATATTCCGCACATGAGCATTATTCATATCAAAGACAAAAAGTTTTCATTGTCAATTCCGGAAGCAGAAATACAAGCAGCTGTTCGCCGAGTAGCTGAAGACATCAATCGAGACATTGCCAATAAAAATCCACTTTTTATTTGTGTTCTTAATGGTGCATTTATGTTTGCAGGCGATTTGATGAAAACTATTAATTTTCCATGCGAAATTACATTTATCAAACTTTCATCGTACGATGGATTGTATACAACCGGTGCAGTTAAAGAAATTATCGGACTTAACGAGAGCGTAGTAGGGAGAAATGTTGTTGTTGTTGAGGACATAGTGGATACAGGCATTACCATGGAGCGCATTTTGAGTTCGCTTCGTGCCAAAGGAGCCAATGAAATCAGAGTTGCTACATTTTTACAAAAACCGGACGCATTACAACGCGACATTACAGTTGACTACGTAGCTATGAAAATTCCAAATGACTTTATTGTTGGATATGGATTAGATTATGATGGTTATGGCCGTAATTTAAAAGACATTTACACAGTAGTTTCAGAATAAATCATCCATGAAACGAAATGATTAGGTAACATTTTGGTTCATTTTAGTTAATATATTAAAGGCAAAAAGCATGTTGAACATTATTATTTGTGGTGCTCCCGGCTGCGGGAAAGGCACGCAAAGTGATTTTATTGTTAAGAAATACAGTTTAAAACATCTTTCGACAGGTAGTTTACTTCGAAAAGAAATCAGAGAAAAAACCGAATTGGGTATTATAGCTGACAGCTATATTACCAAAGGGAATTTGGTTCCAGATAACATGATTACCGACATTTTGATTAAAGCTGTTGATGATCAACCAGAAGAATGCAAGGGAATCATTTTGGATGGTTTTCCACGCACAGTGGCTCAAGCGGAAGCATTAGAAGAAATACTGAACAAACGAAACAAGAAAACGACAGTATTACTCGATTTACAAGTTGATAATGAAGAATTAATCAGTCGATTACTTAAACGTGGTGAAACATCCGGACGTAGTGATGATAATCTGGAAACTATCAATAAACGCTTGGATGTTTACGAAAGGAAAACTGCTCCTGTAAATGATTTTTACAAAAAGCTTAACAAATATGCCAATATCGATGGAAAGGGAACAATGGAGGAAATTTTTGCACGCATTGTCGCTGTAATCGATTCCAAATTATAACACAAACTAATAACGTCCTTTCCCACAAAACACATTAGAAACTTAAACCTATGTATTTTGTTATCTCATAAACAAAAAATATATCATGTCAAGTTCAAACTTTGTTGATTACGTAAAAATATATTGCCGTTCTGGTAAAGGTGGACCCGGTTCCAAGCATTTATACCGCGATAAACTAACCCAAAAGGGTGGACCTGATGGTGGAGATGGTGGTCGTGGTGGTCATATTATCCTAAAAGGCAGCAAAAACCATTGGACTTTGATTCACCTAAAATATGCCCGTCATATCCATGCAGATGATGGCGAAGGTGGCAGCCGTAGTCGTAGTTTTGGTAAAGAAGGTGCAGACAAAACAATTGAGGTACCCTGTGGTACTGTAGTTTACGATGCAGAAACAGGCGACTATCTTTGTGATATCACAGAGGATGGTCAGGAAGTGGTAATTTTCCCCGGAGGACGTGGCGGTCAGGGAAACTGGCATTTCCGTACTTCTACCAATCAAACACCTCGTTTCTCGCAACCCGGTGAACAAGGTATCGAAAAAACCATTATTCTTCAACTCAAAGTACTTGCCGATGTTGGCTTGGTAGGATTTCCCAATGCAGGAAAATCAACTTTGTTATCTGTAGTTTCGGCAGCAAAACCTGAAATTGCTAATTATCCATTTACAACGCTTGTTCCTAATTTAGGAATAGTTGAATATCGCAATGGAAAATCGTTCGTAATGGCTGATATACCTGGTATTATCGAAGGTGCTGCTGAAGGGCGTGGACTCGGATTACGCTTTTTACGTCATATTGAACGAAACTCTATTTTGTTGTTTATGATACCTGCCGACTGCGATGACATACAAAAAGAACACGATATTTTACTGAATGAATTAAAGCAATATAATCCTGAATTAGCTGACAAACAACGTATTTTGGCTATTACAAAATGTGATATGTTGGATGAAGAATTAATGACAGAAATTAAGAAACTTGTACCAAAGGATATACAAACGGTATTTATTTCTTCTTTAAGCGGATTGGGCATTACAGAATTGAAAGACCTTATTTGGACAGAAATAAATAAGGAATCAAACAAAGTGGTGGATTTAACTCACAGACCGATGGAAATTACACATCATGAAGTTGAAGAGGAAGAAGTTGATGAAGATTATGAAGAAGAGGAAGAGGAAGACGATTTAAGCAAATACAAGGGTATTGGCTGGGATGAACTTTAAATAGTAAATAGTTGGTAGTCGGTAATATGATAACATACAATTTACTGAATAAATTTACTGAAATTGCCCATTTTTGCACCACCCGAGAAGGCGGTGTAAGCGTGGGCAATTATGCATCATTCAATTTAAGTCCTTTTACTGGAGATGATTCGGCTAGCTTTGCTGCAAACAAATATAAATTGGGAGAACAATATAAAATAGACTCTCAACAAATTATCATACCGTTTCAAACACACGGTACTGAAATTCAGGAAATCGACAAAGCATTTTTTCTACTTACTGACGATAAAAAAAAACAATACCTACATGGAGTTGATGCGCTTTTCACCAAACTTACAGGAGTTTGCATAGGAGTCACCACAGCCGATTGCGTTCCTTTGCTATTTTACGACCCAGAAAAAAAAGTGATAGCAGTTGCTCATGCCGGTTGGCGTGGAACTTACTCGCGCATTGCTGAAAAAACCGTTCATACTTTAGTGGAAAAATACAATTGTCAACCCGAAAATATTATGGTAACGATTGGACCATCAATTTCTGCCGAAGTGTATGAAGTAGGAAAAGAAGTGGCGGAAAACTTTGAAATTGCAGGATTTGACATTTCTGAAATAGTAAAAATACGAAACAATGCTTATTTTCTCGACTTATGGAAAGCCAATCAATTAACGTTGCAAGAAACAGGCATTTTGAAAGAGAACATTGAAATCGCAGGAATATGCACTTTTACTAACCATGAACAATTATTCTCAGCACGTCGGTTGGGAATAAAATCGGGACGCATGTTAAGCGGAATTATGTTGAAGGATTGAAAATGAAAGAATGAAAAAATGATTATTCAAATCTCAAATAAAATTCGTGAAGCTTGTCCTCAATTAACCTTAGCAATAATAATTTGCGAAGTACAGAATTCAGTTACTTCAGACAAGTTATGGAGTGAAATGAATACAGAAATTCAACGAATTACTTCAACTTATTCATTGGAAGAGATAAATAAGCGTCCCGAAATCGCTGCAACCCGCAAAATTTATAAAACCTTAGGAAAAGACCCGAATCGCTACCGTCCATCTGCTGAAGCATTATGCCGACGGATTGTTCGGGAGATTCCAATTTATCAGGTCAGTACCTTAGTAGATATTATTAATCTGGTTTCCATTCGAAGTGGATTTTCGATAGGCGGTTTCGATATAGAAAAAATTCAAGGCAATATTCGGTTGGATGTTGGTACTGCAGCAGATGAATTTGAAGCGATTGGACGAGGATTAATGAATGTTGAAGGTTTACCACTTTATCGGGACGAAGTAGGTGGTATAGGCACACCAACCAGCGATAATGAACGTTCAAAAATTTCAGAGAATACTACTCAACTGTTGTTGATAATCAACGGTTATAGCGGAGAAGAAGGATTACATGAAGCTGTAAATCATACGATTCAATTACTTGAAGAATTTGCCGGTTTGAAACAATTTGAAATTAATTGGATAAATTGACTTAATCTTCTAAATCAGCCATCATTCTTTCCAGGTCTTCGTCTAACTCATGCAATTGTTTTTTGCAAAATTCCATCAATACAGATGCTCGCTTCACCTTTTCAGCTATCACATCCATATTCACATCTGAATTTTGTTCTAACTCAGCCAGAATATTTTCCAGTTCGGCTACTGCTTCAGTGTAGGAGAGTTTTATTTTAGTCATTTTTTAAAAGATATTAAAAGGTTTGTACTTATGGGTATCGGGAAGAAAAATATTTATATTTGAAATCTACTCATCCGAGAAATGCACCAGCACATGTCGATATGAATTAAATATCTTTGATTTAGATACATATCCCACATAATGTTTTTGATCATCTACCACAGGCAAATTCCAGGCACCTGTATCTTCAAAAATTTCCATTACCTTTTCCATTGCCAGATTTTCATTGATAGTAGCTGGTGGAGAAATCATCAGTTTTTGCACAGTAAAACGATTATATAAATCGGGACGAAACATGATATTTCTAACTTCATCGAGCAAAACTACACCCACCAATACGCGATTATCGGGATTTACTACCGGGAATATATTGCGTTTTGACTGTGAAATAATTGTCACCAATTCTCCTAATGTCATTTTTGGTGATAACTCGGTTAAATCTGTTTCAATCACATTTTCCATTTTAAGTAAGGTCAAAACTGCCCTATCTTTATGATGCGTAAGCAATTCACCTTTTTGTGCTAACCGCATAGCATACAAACTATGTGGTTCAAACAAAATAATGGTTAGATATGAAACCGTAGAAACAATCATCAAAGTCATAAACAGATTATAACCACCAGTCAGTTCTGCTATCAGAAAAATACCGGTAAGTGGGGCGTGCATAACACCCGACATAAGTCCTGACATACCTGCCAATGCAAAGTTTGCTTCCGGTACAAGAAGTCCAAAAAAGTTTAACAAGTGAGCCACTACAAAACCAGTCAAACATCCAATAAACAAAGATGGTGCAAAAATACCTCCAACCCCTCCAGCACTAGTAGTAGCAGCAGAAGCAAATATTTTAAAAAAGACAATTAGACTAAGATATGTAATTATAATCCAAGGACTATTGCCCAAACCCAAAAAGAAACTACGATCGAGTACTGATGCAGAATGACCGTTCAACAAAGCCTCTATTGTATCATATCCTTCGCCATAAAGCGGTGGAAAAAGGAAAATTAAGAGACTTAAAGTCACACCACCAACTGCTAACTTCGTATATGGCTTTTTTAATTTTCTAAATAAACCTTCCAACCAATTCATTCCACGGGTAAAATAAAGCGAAACGAGTCCGCAAACTATGCCTAATAAAATTAAGTACGGAATCCGCGCTATAGCAAATGGTTCATAGGTATTAAACTTAAACATAAATGCACTCCCTGAAAAGAAATAAGACAAAGCAGTAGCAGTTACCGACGAAATAAGCAATGGCACAATTGCGGTGAGCGTCATATCAAGCATAAGCACTTCCAGGGTGAAAACCAAACCTGCTATTGGTGCCTTGAAAATACCACCAATGGCACCGGCTGCACCACATCCAACCAAAAGCATCAAGGTCTTTTGGTCCATTTTGAAAAAGTTCCCGAGATTAGAACCAATGGCCGATCCGGCAAGTACAATCGGTGCTTCAGCCCCAACCGAACCTCCAAAACCAATAGTTATAGAACTTCCAACAAGTGATGTCCAGATATTATGGAGTTTGAGTATACTTTTTCGTTGCGAAATGGCATACAGAATACGAGTCACACCATGACTAATATCATCCTTAACTACATAACGAACAAATATTGAGGTAATTAAAATACCAATGACGGGAAAAACTAAATACCAGTAATTAACATCGTAGCGACTAAAACTTTCGGTGAGTAAACGTTGAATGAGGTGGATTGTAGATTTTAAGAGGAATGCAGCGATGGCTGCAAAAATTCCGACAACAAAACTCAACATAAGAATGAACTGGCGCTGTTTAATGTGATGTTCACGCCATGCAAGCATTTTCAAATACCAACTTTTATTTTCCATACTTTTTAAAAAACTGACTACAAAGATACAGAAAATTCGTGAAAAACCTCTTGAGAAAATTTATTATAAATCACATTTATAATTCAAAAAGTCAACCAGTTGCGAATCTCAAAATATGAATAATGAACAATATTTCAAATTCCTTTCCCTTTGAAAATAATTTCGAAGGTGTATATCAGTATTTTAAAATCAGTAACAAGCGACATATTATCCATGTAGATAATATCATAGTTGAGACGTTCTATCATCTTTTCAATTGTATCTGAGTACCCTATTTTGATCGGTCCCCAAGAGGTTAAACCAGGTCTTATTTTATAAAGCAAACAATAATAGGGTGCTTCTTCAATGATTTGATTGATATAATATCGCCTTTCGGGTCTTGGTCCGACCAAACTCATGTCGCCTTTTAATATATTCCAGAACTGAGGGATTTCATCTATGCGATATTTTCGAAGAATTCGTCCAAGTGAAGTTATTCGATCATCGTTTGCACTGCTCAATTGAGGTGTACCATTTTCAGAGCCTTCGTACATTGTTCTGAATTTTAGTATTTTGAATGGTTTTCCTAATCTCCCAATACGTTCTTGTCGATAAAAAACAGAACCTTTCGAATCTCTTTTTATCTGAATCATGAAATAAATAAGAATTGGAGAAAGTAAGATAAGTGCCAGAAACGAGACAACTATATCGGAGAACCTTTTTACACTAGCCTCCCAATCGGGCATGGAAGAGTTAGTAATACTAACCAACGGAATTATACCCAATTTCCCAATTTTGGCACTCCCTGTTAAAATTTCGTATAGACGAGGTGTAAACTGAATATCAACATTGTATTTATAAAGCGAATTAATTATCTTAAACAATTGATTTTCATCAGCATAATTATCCAGGACTACAATCGTTTCTTGAATATTATATTTTTCAATTATAAAGGCTATTTGGGACATATTTCCCATTATTTTTTCTGATGGTACACTCAATTGTTTATTAGTTGCAATAAAACCAATTAAAGTATTTTGTTGAGCATGTTTTTCTAAATCATTTGCAATTTTCTGTGCATTTTTACCTGTTCCAATAATAAGTGTGTTTATAGTCCATTTTTTAGTTTTATAATTATGCTCAACTTGTGAACATATAATAGCTCGAAAAAAATAAGTAATGATGAATAGCAACCCAAACAATACCAACAAAGAATAATAAAAATACTTATAAGAAACGATCACATCGCCAAGTTTAAGTATAAAAAAAACAGAAATTGAAATAATAGAAGAAGATACTAAAGTACTAAATATCGCATTTATTCGGGTTTTTTTTAAAGGATTCAAATAAAAACCAGACAAATAATGAACAAAAGCACAGCAAAATGGAAAAAATAATAAGCTGGTAAGATAATCGAAATTGGGTATGAAAAAATGGATAGTTTCAAAAATTTCAATATTGTTAATTGTTTTTCGAAAAAGCACAAACAGCACCCACACAATTAGTGAAGCCAGCATATCGAAAAGTACATATTTTTGAATGAGTCGACTTTTATTCATATTATCTCGATATTTATTCTCTAATCATCTGAAAGAGATTCCCTTTTCCTAATTTAATTATGGATGAAGGTTTAGGCTTAGACAAGTCATCTTGTCTGAAATTAACTATATAATCGACTGAGAATTTGATTTCATCCGATATTTGACTAAAATTGACAGGTGCAGTTTCTCCACTAATATTTGCCGAGGTCGAAACGATTGGCTTACGAAATTGAGCACACAGACTTTTTGAGAAAGCTTCGTTTGTTACTCTAATACCCACAGATTTATCTTCAGCAATAAGATTTTTAGCCAGGTTTTTTGCATCGGGATATATAATGGTTAGTGGTTTTTCAGTAAATTCAATCAAATCCCACGCCATATCGGGTACATCTTCGATATAAGCTTGTATTTTAGCAGAGCTATCAACCAACACCAACATTGCTTTAGTATCTACTCGCTTTTTTATATCAAAAATTCGCTTTACAGCAGCCTCATTCGTTGCATCACAACCTAAACCCCATACAGTATCGGTGGGATAAAGTATTACACCTCCGGCGCGAAGCACTTCCAATGTCTTTTTTATTTCTTCGTGCATATTAGTTAGGGATGTTTCTCAATTATTAGATTTTACAAATCACCAAGAATAATTAACGGATCATTTTGTGTTTTATTTCGTTGAACGACGATATTATTCACAAAAGTAAATCATATGTATATTTGAGACAAAGATAGCTCAAACAACTTGATTAAGTAACATTTATAAAGGTATTTTGCTGGATTAAAACTTTTCTATACCTTTACAGCAATGAAAAAACCGGTTATTTATTGATGTTAATACGTTTATTTAACGTCTGAAAGAAAAGAACTTGTTTTTCTTCGATAATCAAAATTCGTCGCCCTAAGTAGAAAAAAAAATTATACAATGATAAATACATGGATTTACAGAAAACTTACCGAACAACAAATTGAAATACAAAATAAGTTAGCTGACGAATTGAGTATAAGTTCTATACTCGCTCAATTGTTAGTTCAACGTGACATTTTAACTTTTGAAGATGCGCGAAGTTTTTTCCGACCTGATTTAGCCGATTTGCACGATCCTTTTTTAATGGCCGACATGCAAAAAGCAGTCAATCGGTTGACTTTGGCTATGCAAAAAAATGAGAAAATTCTTGTTTATGGTGATTATGACGTTGATGGAACAACTTCAGTTTCACTGGTATATAAATTTTTAAAACAGTTTTACTCCAACATAGAGTTTTACATCCCCGATCGTTATACCGAAGGTTATGGTATCTCAATTCAGGGAATTGATTTTGCCGCAACTAATGACTTTAAACTCATCATTGCCCTCGATTGTGGAATTAAGGCGATTGAAAAAGTAAAATATGCGTCGGATTTAGGTGTCGATTTCATTATTTGCGACCATCACACACCGGATGCTGTTTTACCACCGGCTGTTGCTGTATTGGACCCCAAACGCGATGATTGTAACTATCCGTACAAACATCTTTCGGGCTGTGGTGTAGGTTTCAAATTAATGCAGGCATTTGCCATTACCAACAATATAGACTTTGTGCAACTTACTCCCCTACTTGATTTGTTAGCTTTGAGCATAGCATCCGATATTGTTCCAATAACAGGAGAAAACCGAATTCTGGCTTTTTTCGGGCTCAAACAAATTAATTCAAATCCTAGTGTTGGGCTGAAAGGAATTCTCGATGTATGTGGTTTGGCAGACAAAGAAATTACCATCAGCGATATCGTTTTTAAAATCGGTCCGCGTATCAATGCTTCCGGGCGAATGAAACAAGCATCCGAGGTTGTGGAATTATTGGTTTCGGGTGACCATCTATTTGCGAAAGAAAAGAGTGATACTATTAACGATTACAACAATGACCGCAAAGATTTGGATAAAATCATTACCGACGAGGCCATTGCTATAATTGGAGCCGATGCCCGATATAAAAACCGTAAGTCAATTGTAGTGCATAAAGCCGATTGGCACAAAGGAGTCATCGGAATTGTTGCATCACGTTTAACCGAAGAATTCTATAAACCATCCATCGTACTTGCCAATTCAAATGGATTAGCTTCCGGCTCGGCACGTTCGGTATCAGGTTTTGACATTTACAAAGCAATTGACTCTTGTCGCGATTTACTCGAAACGTTTGGTGGACACATGTATGCAGCCGGTTTATCAATGAAAGAAGAAAATATTCCTGCTTTTACCGAACGTTTCGAACAATTCGTTTCGGAAAACATTTTGGAAGAACAAACTTATCCACAAATCGATATCGATGCAGTTCTTGAATTTAAAGACATTACGCCCAAATTTTTCCGGGTACTGAAACAATTTGCTCCTTTTGGTCCGGGCAATATGAAACCAATATTCGCTTCTAATAAAGTGTTGGATTTTGGCACAAGCCGTTTAGTTGGAAAAGAGCAGGAACATTTAAAATTAGAATTAATTGATACAAGTTCGGAAAACGTGATGAATGGTATTGCATTCCGTATGCACGAGTATAATGCTCATTTAAAAGCATTGAATCCTTTGGACATTTGTTATACTCTGGAAGAAAACAATTTTAATGGAAATACTTCTATTCAATTGATGATAAGAGATATTAAGATTGATAAGAAATAGCATTGGCAACTCAAATCATTGAAAATTGCATTCTCATTTAAGAAATTAACATCGCAATTTTTAATATGGGAAAACAAATCCCATAATTCAAAGAAAAAGTATTAAAAAGAATATATTGTTAATTTTTAATATAAAAATATCCTGAAAATTATAAAATAGACTGAAAAAATCAACTTTAATTCAATATTATGGGACAAACAATGAACAGACGAAATTTTATTGCCACCTCAACGGTTGCTGCCGCAGGAGCTATACTTAGCTCTATACCGGGTATTACTGAAGCACAAAACAACAAACTTAAAGGAGCGCCATTATCAAAAAAGAAAAGGATTGCTCTAATTGGAACAGGTTCGCGTGGAACTTCTATGTGGGGAAAAGATGTAATCTCCGATTACAGCGATTTTGTTGAATATGTAGGCTTGTGTGATAAAAATCCAGGTAGAGTAGAAGCAGCAAAAAAATATATGGGTGCAACTTGCAAAACATTTACCGATTTCGAAACCATGATGAAAGAGGTGAAACCGGATATTTTAATTGTTACGGTCAATGACTATTTGCACGATAAATATATTATTCGAGGACTAGAATTGGGTTGCGATGTGATTACAGAAAAACCAATGACAACTGACGAAGTTAAATGTCAGGCAATACTTGAAGCTCAGAAACGAACAGGTAAAAAATTAATAGTAACCTTTAATTACAGGTATTCTCCTCATCGTGCTAAAATATGGGAATTAATTAGGAATGGTGAAATTGGAGAAATCACTTCCGTTGACTTTCATTGGTACCTGGATACAAGTCACGGTGCAGACTATTTTCGTCGTTGGCATCGTAAACGTGAGTTTAGCGGTTCTTTGTGGGTGCACAAAGCCTCACATCACTTCGATCTTCTTAACTGGTGGATTGACTCGGAACCGGAAGAAGTTTTTGCTTATGGAAATCTTGAATTTTATGGAAAAAACGGGAAAAAACGTGGCGTAAACTGTCGTACCTGCGAACATAAAGGAAACTGCGACTTTTATTGGGATGTAAATACGAGTAGTTATTACAAAATGTTATATACTGATAATGAGCAATATGATGGATACCTTCGTGATGGTTGTGTTTTTAAAGAAGATATTGACATTTTCGACAAAATGTGTGCTTCCATAAAATATGCCAATGGAGTTCAAGTAGCATACTCAGTGGTTACTTATGCACCTTACGAAGGATATAGAATTGCTTTCAACGGTACAAAAGGGCGTATTGACGCGTGGATTCAAGAGAAAAATCCTGTTTTCGAAGCCGACTATGACGAGATAATGATTACACGAAACTTTGGGAAACGAGATTATGTACGAGTTTTAAAAAGTGAAGGCCACGGTGGTGGTGATAAAATTTTGCACGATCATATTTTTTTAAACAATCAGGCAGATCCATTTAAACAAGCTGCAGGCGTTCGTGATGGAGCTTTTGCTATTCTTATTGGTATTGCAGCACGGAAGAGCTGCGATTCAGGTAAACCAATAAAAATTGCTGATCTAACCGATCTGGTACCACAAGCTAAAAAAGTTTAAGAATGCACTTTTAAAAACAACAAGCGCCTCATAAACTTTGTGTTTTTGAGGCGCTTTTACTATTAATATTTTTCAGTATTATTTATTCACTTTAAAACAAGCGTTTCCATTTTTAATGAAATCAACAATTTGTTTGGCAGCAGCAATACCGGCATTGATATTGGCTTCGGAGGTCTGTGCACCCATTTTTTTAGGTGTTGTAAAATAACGTCCGGAGAATTTTTCTGTCATTTCAGCATCATTGCCCGGTACAATATCGGTTAGGTATTTAAAGTCGGGGTTCGCTGTCATAAATTGCACTAATTCAACTTCGTTTATCACTTCTTTGCGAGCTGTATTTACCAAAATAGCTCCTTTTGGCATACGATTGAGTAACGCAAAATTAATGGAGTTCTTCGTTTCTGCAGTAGCTGGAATATGCACTGAAACTATGTCGCAAGTTTCATAAAGATTTTCCACTGAACGCAAAGGTTCAACACCATCTTTTTTGATATCTTCAGCACGGCAATAAGCATCGAAAGCATATAATTCCATACCAAAACCTTTGGCAATACGGGCAACATTACGTCCAACGTTACCATAAGCATGAATGCCAAGCTTTTTTCCAAATAATTCTGTTCCCGAAGTTCCATTGTAGAAATTACGGGCAGCGTAAACCAATAAGCCAAAAACCAGTTCAGCTACAGCATTTGAGTTTTGACCAGGAGTATTCATAACGCATACACCCGCAGCAGTTGCAGCTTCCAGATCTACATTGTCGTAACCGGCACCGGCACGAACTACAATTTTCAATTGTTTGGCAGCAGCAATCACTTCCGCATCGACAATATCGCTGCGAATAATGATAGCATCAGCATCTACAACTGCATCCAGCAATTGTTGTTTTTCAGTATACTTTTCGAGCAAAGCCAGTTCGAAACCTGCAGCTTCAATTTCCTGACGAATTCCATTTACCGCAATTTTCGCAAATGGTTTGTCGGTAGCAATAAGTACTTTCATAGCGATGTGTTTTTACAAAAATAGGCACCATAGTGCCTATTTTCAGATTTATTTTTAAGCGTTTAACTTTTCAAATTCCTGCATGCAATCTATCAACGCCTGAACGCTTTCAATCGGCATGGCATTATAAATAGAAGCACGGAAACCACCAACTGAACGGTGTCCTTTGATACCATCCATGCCAGCTGCTACAGCAAACTTCAAGAAATCTGCTTCCAGGTCTTTATATTCCGGTTTCATAACGAAACATATATTCATACGCGAGCGGTCCTCTTTTACGGCCGTTCCAACAAATATTTTGCTGTTATCAATTGCATTATAAAGCAAGTTAGCTTTTGCAATGTTTTTCTTTTCCATTTCTACCAAACCACCATTGGCTTTCAACAAACGTAAAGTTTCCATGGCACTATAGATAGGCAACACGGGAGGCGTATTGAACATAGAACCTTCGGCAACATGTGTTTTATAGTTGAGCATAGTAGGAATGTAACGAGACACTTTACCAAGCAATTCGTCTTTCACAATAACGAAAGTAAGACCGGCAGGAGCTAAATTCTTTTGTGCACCACCATAAATCAATGCATATTTCGAAACATCCATCGGACGTGAGAAAATATCAGATGACATATCGGCAATCAATGGCACCGGAGAATCGATATCAGTTAAGATTTCAGTTCCGTAAATGGTATTATTTGTTGTGATGTGGAAATAATCTGCATCCGTAGGGATTACATAATTTTTTGGGATAAAAGTATAATTGGCATCTTTAGAAGAAGCAACTTCGATAGTTTCGCCAAATCCTTTGGCTTCTTTCATAGCTTTACTTGCCCACACACCTGTATTCAAATAAGCGGCTTTCTTTTCGAAGAAATTAAATGGAACCATACAAAATTGCATACTGGCACCACCTCCTAAGAAAAGCACAGAGTAACCTTCGGGGATATTCAATAATTCTTTGAACAGCGCTACTGCTTCAGCTATAACTGCTTCAAAATCTTTGGAACGATGACTGATTTCCAAAACAGACAATCCGGAACCATTAAAATCCAACACTGCTTGAGCTGTTTTTTCGATAACTTCGCGTGGCAAAATAGAAGGTCCCGCACTAAAATTATGTTTTTTCATAATATAATTATTATATTTGTTTCGTTAGTTTTATGCTTTTGAAAAGAAAGCACAAAAGTACTGTTTTTTTTAGTTTCGACCGCCAAAAAATGTGTTTTTATGATGTTTCAAAGCTAAAAATTTATAGTCATACGATTACATTCTTAAAAACACATAAAAATGCAACAAACTCTGCACAAATAGCTTAATACTGTGCAAATTATTTTCCCGTAATAATTCGCTTTACTTCGCTCAACTTATTTAAAGCTTGAATAGGTGTGAGATTATTCACATCCAGATTTTTAATTTCATCGCGGATTTGCTCCAGAACCGGATCGTCCAGTTTGAAAAAACTGAGTTGATAACCTTCACGATTTTCAGCAATTTCACCTATAGGTTTAGCAATGCCCGATTGCCGGTTATCAGTTTCCAATTGCAGTAGGATTTGTTCCGAACGTTTCACAATACTTTGGGGCATACCGGCCATTTTAGCTACATGAATACCAAAACTATGTTCGCTACCACCGCGTACCAGTTTGCGAAGAAAAATTACTTTTTTCTCCACTTCTTTCACCGAAACATTAAAGTTTTTGATGCGATGAAACGATTTTTCCATTTCGTTCAACTCATGATAATGAGTTGCAAATAGTGTTTTGGCTTTACAGTTCGGGTGTTCGTGAATATATTCTACAATAGCCCATGCAATGGAAATACCATCGTAAGTACTGGTTCCGCGTCCAAGTTCATCGAAAAGTATCAGACTTCGATTTGAAAGATTATTCATAATACTTGCCGCCTCATTCATTTCCACCATAAAGGTCGATTCGCCCAGTGAGATATTATCGCTTGCTCCTACCCGTGTAAAAATTTTATCTACCACACCGATTTTAGCACTTTCCACGGGCACAAAACAGCCAATTTGAGCCATCAGTGTGATAAGAGCAGTTTGTCGCAACAATGCCGATTTACCCGACATATTGGGACCGGTGATAATTATAATTTGTTGTGTTTCACTATCCAGATAAACATCGTTGGCAATATAGCTTTCGCCAATCGGGAGTTGTTTTTCAATAACCGGATGGCGACCTTGTTTGATATCCAGCACATCCGTGTCGGTTATTTCGGGGCGAACATATTTATTTTCTGTGGAAACTTTTGTAAATGAGAGTAAACAATCGAGTTGCGCTATCAAATTAGAATCGAGCTGAATAGCTGTAATATAATCGACCAGACTTAACACCAATTCACCAAACAAACGTGTTTCGATTGTCAGAATTTTTTCTTCCGCTCCCAATATTTTTTCTTCGTATTCTTTCAATTCCTGTGTAATATATCGTTCGGCATTTACCAGAGTTTGTTTACGAATCCAGGTTTCAGGCACTTTGTCTTTGTGCATGTTCCGCACTTCGATATAATAACCAAAAACATTGTTGAAACTTATTTTCAAACTTGGAATACTCGTAGCTGCACTTTCGCGTTCTTGTATTTTTTGCAGAAAATCTTTACCAGAAAAAGCAAGTTGACGCAATTCATCTAAATCGGCATCAATACCCGGTTTGATAATGCCTCCACGATTTACTAATATTGGCGGATCGTTGCTGATTTCGGTATCGATTTTTTCAGAAATAACGGCACAGGTATTCAGTTGATCGGCAATTTTACGCAAAGTCACATTATCGGTTTGAGCGCAGGATAATTTAATCGGTTCAATAGCTTGCAATGCAATTTTCAACTGCACCACTTCACGTGGATTGATACGTCCAACAGCCACTTTGGAAATAATGCGCTCCAAATCACCAATCAAAGTTATGTTTTGTTCAAGAAGTAATTTTAAATCCGGATTTTTGAAAAAATGTTCCACCACACTCAACCGTTCGTTGATAGGTTTCACATCTTTCAACGGAAATGCCACCCAACGTTTCAGCATCCTTGCTCCCATTGGGCTAATAGTTTTGTCAATCACATCCAGCAACGTCCGTCCACCTTCATTAATGGTTCCATATAATTCCAGATTACGCACCGTAAAACGGTCGAGCCACACGTATCGTTCTTCTTCAATGCGCGATAATTGCGTAATATGTCCGGTTTGTTGGTGATGCGTCAAATCCAGATAATGCAGAATAGCTCCAGCGGCCACTACTCCATTTTGTAAATTTTCTACTCCAAATCCTTTCAGATTTTTTGTTTCAAAATGTTTCAACAAACGTTCTTGTGCGGTATCTGGAGTAAAAGCCCAATCTTCAAGGGCATAAGTGAAAAATTTCGTTCCGAACAGGGCTTCAAAATCTTTTCTTTTTGAACGATCAAAAAGAACTTCTTTAGGTCCGAAACTATTTAATAATTTATCCACATATTCACTTGTTCCTTCAGCTACTAAAAATTCGCCGGTAGAAATATCCAGAAAAGAAACACCCACCTGACTCTTATTTTGATACACACTGGCTAAAAAGTTATTTTCTTTGTGATTGAGGGTAGTATCACTATAGGACACGCCGGGTGTAACTAGCTCTGTTACACCACGTTTTACAATTTTCTTGGTAAGTTTCGGATCTTCTAATTGGTCGCAAATTGCAACGCGCATTCCGGCACGGACCAATTTGGGTAAATAAGTATCCAATGCATGGTGTGGGAAACCGGCTAATTCAATGGTTTTCCCCGATCCATTGGCACGTTTAGTGAGGGTTATTCCCAGCACTTGCGCAGCCCTGATGGCATCCTTGGAAAAGGTTTCGTAAAAATCACCGCAACGAAAAAGCAAAATAGCATCCGGATGTTTTGCTTTGATTTCGTTGAATTGCTTCATCATCGGCGTTTCTACTATATCGTTGGTCATAATAAAAATAAGAACCCCTAACAACTAAAGGGGAATTAGGTTAGTTTTTAATTTTGTTATCCGAAAGTAATCCAGTTCCCTTTAGGAATTGGTTCTTTAGGTCTATTTGCGGTTCTTAGTCACTTGATTTATAGCATCAGTCATACGCGCCCAAGTGAATTTTTGTTTTTCAATTCTGATATTTTCTATCATTTTTTCAGCACGATTATTAGTATAAAAATCTACCAATGCATCTGCTATTTGCTTAGGGTCAACTTCCACTACATATCCTACTTTGCCATCAGGAACGGTTTCAGCCAATCCACCCACATTGGTTACCAACATTGGTTTTTCAAAATGATAGGCAATCTGACTGACTCCACTTTGTGTAGCAGTGCGGTAAGGTTGTGCTACCAAATCAGCAATGCTGAAATAGTTACGTACTTCGCTATCGGGAATAAATCCGGTACGTAATTCCACTAAACCTTCCAGTTTCAAACGGATAATTAATTCCAAATAGGGTTGTGGATTTTCGTAGAATTCTCCGGCAACTATCATTCTAATAGGAAATTGACGCAATCGTTCATCAGCGAAAGCCTCCAATAGCAAATCCAATCCTTTATATTGACGAATAAACCCAAAAAACAAGATATAGTTTTTTTGTTCTCTAAGTCCTAGTTTTAAAGCCGCTTCATTTTTTGATAAAGCATCGCCATAATGATCGTATATGGGGTGAGGAGAAACCACTTTGGGCTTATTCGTTTTATCAAAATGATTAATATCAGCAACTACAGATTCAGCCATGGCCACAAAGCCATCCATCGCTTTTACAAAATATCGTGGGAAAAGTCGATCGAGAATGGTTGGTTCATGCGGAATCATATTGTGAATCAGCGCCACCATTTTTGTAATGGGCGACCGGGCATAGCGAGCAATAGTGCCGAAGCAAGGTGCAATAAAAGCCATCCAATAACAATAGATTATTAAATCGGGGGACTTGTCTTTAATTTCACGTCCCACTTTGATCCAATTCAATGGATTAACTGCATTTATTCTTCGAGTAATTTTCAAATCGGTGGGAGCAAATTCGGAAGAATATTGCGTATTTCCCGGGAATAAAAAAGATGGATATTGGAGCGTAAATGTGATAATTTCCACATCATTACCTTGCTTAACATATTCACGAGCCAATCGCTCATTGTAAGCAGCCAATCCACCGCGATAAGGAAAAGCAGTTCCAACTATTATTATTTTCATACTAAAATATTTTCAATTTATCCATGAACAAAAGGCTTACAAAACGATCCTTCATTTCATATATTCATTGTTTTATACGAAATTAATTCAAATAAATTGTATGACTTAACTTTAAATTTATTTTTTGCAAAAGTACGAAATAATTCATTGGCGTTACCGTTTTTTCTTACAATTTTTTCTTTTCAAAAAAGGAAATGAGTCAAAATGATTTGGCTAAAAACGTTTTATTTTGGTATTTATCTATTTTTTATAAAAATAATTTTAATTATCGGCGAAAAAGGACTTAATTTGTATACAGAAAAAACAACAACAAATAAACATACAATGCAATGAAAGAATTTTTGAAATATTTGGGATCCATTCTCATTTTGATTGGGGTAGCTTTACTAGCATTTTATTATTTCGGCAACATGCCATCAAATACAATTTTGGCCACAGCCGGTGGTATTATGGTTGTAGGTTGCATTACACACATTTTGATCAACAGGCGTATTGATTAATGGCAAGTTAAAAAACTAAACACAGAAAAGGGATGCTAATTGGTATCCCTTTTTTGTATTATTTAAAAGTGTGATGATAGTTTATATAATCTCCGGATTAGACCGTTGGTAAAAGTGTTACTACAAACTACAAAAGAATGTAACCAAAAACGGAACTGAAAAATCCATAATAAAGCCATGATAAATGGAAACTATGGCAAACTCCTTGCCTGAGTAACGAATAATAATTGGAAAAGTTGTATCCATGGTAGTGGCCCCACCGGCAGATATGGGCGATAATTTTCCGAAATATTTCACCATCCAGGGAGCCAATAGTAAAGTGATTACTTCACGCATGATATTGGAAAGTAAAGCGATGGTTCCCAGTTCAATTCCTTTGTACTGTGTTATAAGAATACTGGAAAGCGAATAATAGCCAAAGCCCGAACCTATAGCCATACAATCGGCGACACTTCTATCTTTAAGAAAGAAGCTGACTGCAAATACACCCAATAAAGTTCCTACCAAAGTCATAAGCGGCAGGAATATTAGTCGTGGATTCAGGTGACGAAATTGACGAAATGAAGTGGGATCGTTGCCTATACTGATACCAACCGAAAACATCAAAGCACAAAGCACATAGAAACTGATATTATAAGTCAACAGTTCGGCCGGAAACCAATGGAATAGGCCAAGCAGTAATCCGGTTACAAAAAAAGAAAGTATGACAAGGCTGGCTTTCATTTGTTAGTGGTTTTATTATGCACCGTTAACCAAAGTAACCAGGAAAAAACAACACTTCCCAAAGTCCCTGCCGTAGCCAAAAGAAATGCTTCGAAACCAAGCGTTCCAAATTGACGTACGACATTTTCATTAGAACCCACTTCCAATCCAAGTAAAAACAATAACAGCCAGATAAGCGTTAGTATAATTCTATGTATGAAGCGGATTTTACGATTTCTAAACAGATAACCTACGGCTATCCCTAGAAGCATACAGGTGATGACAATAAACATAGTTTAAATGGAAAAATGAAAACCGGAAGATTTAAAAAATACATTTTATGTTATGCAAAGATAATCTTTCGATTTCAAAAAAACAGTATTTGTTGATTTTCGTTTGAATTACTGATTTATTGATACTAACAGAATAAAAATGTGCAAAAAAATGAGTAATTTTGCGACTTCAAAATTTAAAGGTATTAGTATAGTATAAAAATCTAATTTTCAAAATAATATGAGCAAAAAAGCATTACTAATGATTTTGGATGGCTGGGGGATCGGGAGTAAATCTCATTCTAATGTCATCTACAGTACGCCGACACCTTACCTGGATTCATTGTTGGCAAATTATCCTAACTCACAACTCCAGGCTTCGGGTGAAGATGTGGGACTTCCCGAAGGACAAATGGGCAACTCGGAAGTTGGTCACTTGAATATCGGTGCAGGTCGCGTGGTTTATCAGGATTTGGTAAAAATAAATATTGCTTGTCGCGATAACAGCATTTTAAAAAACCCGGAAATTATTAGTGCCTATTCGTATGCCCGTGATCATAAAAAGAAAATTCATTTTCTTGGTTTAGTTTCAGATGGTGGTGTTCACAGTTCGCTGAATCATTTATTCAAATTGTGTGATATTGCCAAAGAATATGGTGTTGATGATGCTTTCATTCATTGCTTTATGGATGGACGCGATACAGATCCACGCAGTGGAAAAGGATTTTTGGAACAACTGGAGCAACACACCGCCAAATCTAGCGGAAAAATTGCTTCGGTGATTGGACGTTATTACGCCATGGATCGCGACAAACGTTGGGAACGAGTGAAGTTAGCTTACGATTTATTGGTAAATGGTGCAGGTGAAGCTACAACTGATGTCGTTACTGCCATGCAAACATCGTACGATGCCGGTGTGACTGATGAATTTATCAAACCAATTGTAGCGGTTGATGCTGCAGGAAAACCATTGGCGACCATAGAAGCCGGTGACGTGGTAATTTTCTTCAACTACCGTAACGACCGGGCCAAAGAATTGACCGTTGTGCTTACCCAGACAGAAATGCCGGAAATGGGAATGCATACTCTTCCGTTGGAATATTATTGCATGACTCCTTATGATTCTTCATATAAAGGATTGCATGTTATCTTCGACAAAGATAATGTTAAAAATACACTCGGGGAATATATCTCTCATTTGGGATTGAAACAGTTACGCATTGCTGAAACAGAAAAATTTGCACATGTTACATTCTTCTTTTCAGGCGGTCGAGAAAGTGAATTTGAAGGTGAGGAACGTATTCTGGTTGCCTCTCCCAAAGTGGCAACTTACGACCTTCAACCAGAAATGAGCGCACCTGAAGTGGCTGACAAATTAGTAGCTGCATTGAATACAATGAAATTTGATTTCATTGCCTTAAACTTTGCGAATGGAGACATGGTTGGACATACCGGCGTTTACGAAGCCATTCAAAAAGCAGTTATAACTGTTGATAATTGCGTAAAAGAAGTGGTAGAAGCTGCCAAAGCCAATGATTACGAAGTGATTATCATTGCCGACCATGGTAATGCAGACTTCGCTGAAAATGCAGATGGTTCACCTAACACAGCTCACTCATTAAATCCGGTTCCATTTATTTATGTAACTGAAAATAAAAATGCAAAAGTAGAAAACGGTATTTTAGCGGACGTGGCTCCTTCAATTTGTCAAATTATGGGTATTCCACAACCAAAAGAAATGACCGGTAAAGGACTGATTTCATAATAGAATCAAGAGCCATAAATAAAGATTCAAAACAATAAACCTCAAAGAGTCGTCAGACCTTTGAGAGTTTATGAAATTTAAACGCTGAAAGTTAGTTCATTCAGCGTTTTCAATTACTCAAATAAGAGAAATTGTGAACTGTCAATTATCAATTATCAACTGATTATCATTATCTTTGCATTTTAAAACAAAAAACAATGACACTAAGAACTGCACTCGAACATCGTATCCTGGTTTTGGATGGGGCGATGGGAACTATGATACAACGTTATAAACTCAACGAAGCTGATTACCGTGGAGAACGTTTTGCCCAATGGGAAAGCCTTGTAAAAGGAAATAATGATTTGCTGATACTAACGCAACCGGAAATTATCCGCTCTATTCATGCACAATATCTTGAAGCCGGAGCTGATATTATCGAATCGAATACCTTCAACGCACAGTCTATTTCGATGGAAGATTACGGAATGGCTTCCTTAGTTAGAGAAATCAATCTCGAAGGTGCTCGTTTGGCTCGTGAAGCAGCAGATGAATATACTGCAAAAAATCCTGACAAACCTCGTTTTGTTGCCGGTGCAGTTGGTCCGACAAATAAAACTGCATCGATGTCGCCTCAGGTGAATAATCCTTCTTTTCGCGCTGTAAGTTTTGATGATTTGGCGGCAGCATACAAAGAACAAATTCTGGCATTGATTGAAGGTGGTGTCGATGCTTTACTGATAGAAACCATTTTCGATACTTTGAATGCAAAAGCTGCTATTTTTGCTGCTGAAGAAGCCATGAAAGAACTCGGCAAACGGGTTGAGATTATGTTATCGGCAACCGTTGCGGATGCAAGTGGCCGGACTTTATCGGGTCAAACGATTCGTGCATTTTTGGCATCTATTTCTCATGCCAATTTATTGTCGGTAGGTTTGAATTGTTCATTTGGGGCAAAAGATTTAAAACCATATCTCCAGGAAATATGCGCTCACTCGCCCTGGTATGTCAGCGCCTATCCAAATGCAGGTTTACCCAACCAGTTTGGTGAATATGACGAATCACCCGAGATGATGGCTGCTCAGTTAAAAGAATATTTCGACGAACAATTAGTCAATATCATTGGTGGTTGTTGTGGAACTTCACCCGATCATATTGCAGCCTACGGAGCATTAATTGAAGGTGCAAAGGTAAGACTGCCTAAAGAAAAGAGCAATAATTTAGAATTGAGCGGATTGGAATTGCTGGAGATAAATAATGATTCACTCTTCGTCAATATTGGTGAACGATGTAATGTAGCTGGTTCACGTGCTTTTTTGCGTTTGATTAACGAGAAAAAATACGAAGAAGCGATGAGAATTGCCCGAAAACAAGTGGAAGAGGGTGCCCAGATTATTGATATCAATATGGATGATGCCATGTTGGAATCGAAAGAAGAAATGATTACTTTCCTCAATTATGTAGCTTCTGAGCCGGAAATTACCCGCGTTCCCATTATGATTGACTCTTCGAAATGGGAAGTAATAGAAGCAGGATTGAAATGTCTGCAAGGCAAATGCATCGTCAATTCTATCAGTCTGAAAGAAGGCGAAGAAGACTTTCTGAACAAAGCCCGAAAGATACGCGCCTATGGTGCTGCAGCCGTTGTAATGGCTTTCGATGAAAAAGGTCAGGCCGATAGTCTGGAAAGAAAAAAACAGATTTGTACACGCGCTTACCGATTGTTAGTCGATCAGGTTGGCTTTCCGCCACAAGATATAATTTTCGATCCAAATGTATTGGCCATAGCAACAGGAATTGAAGAACACAATAATTATGGTGTTGACTTTCTGAATGCCACGTGTTGGATAAAACAAAACTTACCCTATGCGAAAATCAGTGGTGGTGTAAGTAATCTTTCATTCTCTTTCCGTGGCAACGATGCTGTACGTGAAGCCATACACACAGTATTTTTATATTATGCCATAAAAGAAGGTATGGATATGGGTATCGTGAATGCCGGCATGTTGGGAATTTATGAAGACATTGAAGCTAATCTGTTGGAACATGTTGAAGACATAGTGCTGAATCGTCGTCCCGACGCTACAGAGCGTATGATTGAACTGGCAGAAACAGTCAAGAATATGGCTTCCGGCGAAAAGATAGAAAAAGTAGATGAATGGCGCTCGCGACCACTGCAAGGCCGACTCGAATATGCTTTGATAAAAGGCATCAGTGAATTTATGGAAGAAGATCTTGCCGAGGCATCGATAGAATATGATACAGCCATTGAAATTATTGAAAAACCTTTGATGAGCGGTATGAATATAGTCGGAGATTTGTTTGGTGCAGGAAAAATGTTTTTGCCACAAGTGGTAAAAACTGCCCGCACCATGAAGCAAGCAGTAGCCATTCTTCAACCACAGATTGAAGCACAAAAAGTTCCGGGTCAAAGTTCTTCTGCGGGAAAATTCCTGATTGCCACTGTGAAAGGTGACGTGCACGATATCGGAAAAAACATAATTGCGGTGGTTTTGGCCTGTAATAATTTTGAGGTGATTGATCTGGGTGTAATGACTCCAACCGATAAAATTATTCAGACTGCTATCGCTGAAAAAGTTGACATTGTAGGGATAAGCGGTTTGATTACTCCTTCGCTGGAAGAAATGACAATCGTTGCTGCCGAAATGCAAAAAGCAGGATTGACAGTTCCTTTACTGATTGGTGGAGCAACAACTTCTAAAATACATACAGCAGTAAAGATAGCGCCCAATTACAAAGGACCGGTTATTCACGTGAAAGATGCTTCGGTTAATACTTTTGTGGTAGCGCAACTGATGAATAAGAATAATCATGCAACTTATGTGGCTGATGTCGCAATAGAATACGAAGCATTGCGTCAGAAACAAACAAAAAAACCGGATTTGTTGAGTATGGAAGCAGCCCGAAAACTGAAGCCAAATCTTTTTTAAATCAAAAGATAAAACTATAAAATAAAGGTTGATTGCATAACTTGCAAATCAACCTTTATTTCTATGTATTTCAATTTATTTCAAATTACCTTTTCCACTTTCCTCAAACTTACATAACACACATATCCTTGCGTGTGATAGCCCATTTCGGTAATTAAATTCATATAATGCTGCACTTGTTGCAAGTAGGTTTCGCTTTCTTTATCTCCGAATTTATAATCCACCACTGTTGCTTCATTGCCTTTAATCAGTACACGGTCCGGACGATATTGCTCACCTGTAGGAATAAGAATGGTTGTTTCGTTCAGTACACGTACATGGGTTGCAAACCAGCTTTCTGTTTCGGGGAGATTCCAGAAATGTTGTAATTCTTCTTCAACCGTTTTACTTTCTTTCTCACTGATACGTCCACTGCGAACGAGATCGAGAATGGCTTTCGGTTGATCTGATTTATGGGTGATTTGTTGCAATATATCATGCATTATTATCCCGTAATTCAGGCGACTATCAGTCAGATTTTGACTTTCGAGCCAGTAATCGGCACTTTGATGTCGAATGCGCAAGCGGTCGGAACTGCTGACGGATGGATAAACATTTACCTTTTCGTTGATATCGTCATTCGGTTTATCATGATAAACGGCCCGGGTTGGTTCACCCAATTCAAACACTTTCATTTCGTCATTATACGAAGCAGTTAAAGGAATAATCTCTGCATCCAAACCCGGCGTATTTCCCTGAAAACAAGCAGTTAGTAAAACCGACAAGGAATTTATTTTATCCAGACCTTCCACTTCTTTCTTTGGTGCCGGCGCCAAGCAAATCAATTCATTTTTAGCCCGTGTAAAAGCTACGTAAGCCACATTCAGACTGTCGATATATTGATGCATTTGTTCGTCGAAATAGTTTTCGGCAAAAATGGATTGTCCTAGTTTGGAACCATATTCAATCGGCAGCAAAGGCAATTCATTAAAAGGTGCCACAGTCGGTTCGCACCAGAGAATATTGCGCATACGGCTGTCCACATCCCAATCGCAGAAAGGCATAATCACTACTTTGAAATCCAAACCTTTCGATTTATGCACCGTCATAATGCGCATAGCATTTTGATTGTCGGGCGTGGAAATGCATTGTTTCTGACCGTTCTTTTTCCACCAGGTCAGGAAACTATTCAGGTCGGCAGTTTTATTATTCGAAAAGCGGAACACCACATCCTGAAAAGCCTGAACAAATACCGCTTCGTTGTGCCATGCACCCACTCCGAAAAGCGAAATAATTTCTTCCACCATATCGTAAAGCGAACTATGTTGCAGCGATTGTAATTGTTCGTTTTCGTTGAATGAAAACAATGGAGAAAAAGTATTTTCTTCTTTTGGAACTGTCGAAAAACAAGCGTTCAAGGCTTCATTTTCGGTTTTATTTTGTTTTCCACGGGCATATTCGTAATTAACTATCGTTTGTTGGATGCTGTCCGTCGGATTGACAAACAATTGCATAATACCGAGCACAAATCGCACGGAAGCCGCAGCACCAATCAGCAAACCTTCATTACCCATAATATCGTAACAGGTTTCAGGTTTCGCTTCGGGTGTTGTTTTATAGTTTAATAATCTATGAATAACTTGTTGTTCCTCTTCATTTTTGCGTACCAGGATGCAAATATCACCTGGTCGATAACCGCGATCCTGCAAATCTTCCAACATTACCGGCAATCGGTTCAGACTTTCAGCTTTCCAACCCTCTTCGTTCTCATCACGTGCAATAAAAGTCACCTGAACTCTTCCGATGGCAGCTTTGTCGGCTATTTTCTGATGAATATTGGCATAAGCATGTTCAATTTTATGCGTCAACGCTTCCAGTTCGGGATAAACGGGCAATACTGCTTTCAGATTTTCATTGAGTTTGCTTTGCAATAATTGCGCAGCACGATAAAAGAAAGAATTATTAAAGTCAACGATATTCCTGTCGCTACGCCAGTTGGTTTCGAGGTTTTCTTCATGAATTTGTTCAGAGCGAAAATCGGTTAGAATTTGTTCATCTAGCAGTTTCCAGTCGGAATTTCGCCAGCGATAAATGCTTTGTTTCACATCACCTACCACCAGATTAAATTTTCCGGCCGACAAACTATTATCCAGCAAAGGTTGAAAGTTTTTCCATTGCAAAGTAGACGTATCCTGAAACTCGTCTATCATAAAATTGTCAATCTGAATGCCCGTCTTTTCATAGACAAAAGGCGCATCGCTGTTATCGATAATTTTATTGAGCAACAAATTGGTATCCGAAATCAACATGGTGTTTTGCTCGTCGGTGAGTTTCTTTATTTGCACCGCGAGATCGGACAAGATACCCAGCGTATTGATATGTTTCAACACCAACAAAGCGGAGTTGTAGGTAATGATGTCTATTTGCAACAATTCCGTCAATTTCGCAAGCCGTTGTTGCAAACCTCCGCTGAATGCACTTTCGATAGCTGAAATGGTATTTTGCGGAGTCGATTTTGCATAACAATTGTTTATATCCTCAGCTAAAGTCAGAAAGGTGGCACTCACTTCCATTCCACCTTTATACAATTTATCCAGCGTTTTCATGGCCGAGCGTGAACCGCCTTTGAAACTATCGGTCATCAGTCCGTTTTGCGCGATAATGTTCAACGCATCGGTGGCAGTTTGTTTTACTTTGGCTTCGAAATCGGTTTTAATCTGTCGCAAACTCTTACGGTAATTGGCCAGGAACTCGCGTTCGTGCAATTTTTTGTTGGTATCTTCGGCTTTGTGTTGATAGCTTTCTTTAAAAACCTCCTTGCCCAACTCCATAATATTGCCACGCATATTCCAGTTCTCCGATTGCTCTATGCGTTCCTCGGCAAACTGTGTGAGCCATTGCAATAATTGTTTATTTTCAACTTTCGAAAGATCCAGAAACAGATTATCCACCGATTGTTCCAATGTTGACGAACTATCGAGTTCCAGGTTATAACCTCCATGCACACCAATATCGCGCGCAAAAGAGCGAATCACCTGCTGAAAGAATTTATCGATGGTACTGATGGAAAAAGAAGAATAATCATGAAGAATGGCAGTCAGAATATGTTTCGCACGTTCGTTTACCGAAGTTTCATCCATGCGGAATTTCTCCATCAATCCTGCGCGATAATCCGATTTTTCACCTTGCGCCAACGCGTGCAATTCCTTTAGAATGCGCGACTTCATTTCATCGGTAGCTTTATTGGTAAACGTTACCGCCAGAATGCGACGATGTTCCCGTTCCTTTTGAGGTTGGAACAGCAAGTGAATATAGTCTTGCGTAAGCCGGTATGTTTTGCCCGAACCGGCAGAGGCACGATAGATGTTGAGCATAAGATTTGAAAGGAAAAAGCAAGTTCAAACTACTTGGTTTAAAAACCGTTTAAACTTGCTTAAATTATTTGATAAGAAAAGACAATATGTATGATTTTACTACCGTTTAATCCAATTTTCAATCTTTACTTTCGAAATTCTACTGAGATGTTTTTCGTTTTCGGTAACTAAAACTAAATTGTTTGCCACGGCAGTAACTCCAATTAAAATATCAAAATCATCTATTAATTTTCCGGCTTTCCTCATCCGAGCTTTCTCTTTGGCGTAAATACTCAATGAATTATAAATAGGAACAATGGCTATTTCATTAGCAAAATCATCAACCATTTTCATATTCTCAGCAATTCTATCACTACATTCCGCACCATATTTAAGTTCGGCAAGCGTTATTTCGGAAATACAACAGTTTGTAAAACCAACTTTCCGAAACTGATCATTCAAGTTGTATTTTCCTTTGAAAAGATAAATACAGATATTCGTATCCAAAAGATATTTCGCCATAAGTTTAGAATGCTTCGATAGTGCGATTAAATGTTCTGCTATCTCTAATTTCTTTAATTATTTCTTCGGCACTTTTATCGGACTTGAATGCTCCAAAAAACCGATCAACAACATTTTCATTTTCATTAACGTCCTCAATCATTGAATTTGAGAGTTTGGCTATAAGCTTTAATTTATTCTCTTTGCTTAAACTACGAAGCAACCCAAAATAATTGTCAATCATAATTGTATTAGCATTTGATTTCATAGTTGTATTTTTTGTGGTTTGAACTTTTAATTCTTGATATTATTGAATACAAAAATAACTGTTCTTTTTCAATTATGTTACGCATCTTTCTGATTATTTCTTGTTTTCATCTTTTGTGCGCATTTTACAAATATACTTAGCGCAAAAATGTTGACAGTTTTTTTGGAAGATTGCTGGAATTATAATTTGCATTTTTCACCCTCAAAGATACAGATTAGTTTCAAAATTGCAATATAAAAAGGTTTCTTAGACTCACTAATGTTATGATATGACATAAAACAGCATCGGCTGAACTTCCTATTGAAATTCAGCCGATGCTGTGAAGATTTTTTTGATTTATTATTCCAAAAAAAGAGACATACTTCAAATCCGAAAAATATTCCTTAATATTTTAGCTTTAAGTCTTATTTTTTTGGAACTATGGTAGTAGCACCAGTTTTAGCATCCACAGGAGGATTAGTTGTAGTGCAACTAACTGCAGCAACAAATAATATACTCAACACGAGTGAGCGGAAAATAATATGCTTTCTTTTTTGTCTCATACTTTTTTGTATTAATTATAAATATGTGTTTATAACCACAAAACTACCGAAAAGTTGTGTCTAACTTACTTTAGCGGTTTTCATTTAACTAAGATTAATATCTTATTGCTGTAAAAACATATTCTGAAACTTAAAAAATATCTTACTAAAAGAATAAGCTATCTCGCTAATCCAACTAGCAAGCTTGCTATTGAGATAAGCCATCTTGCCAAAAGGAAAAGTTATCTTGCTAATTGAATTAGCAAGCTTGCCAAGACAAATAGCAAGCTATTTAAAATTAATTTTCTTCACCTTAAAGCCCATCCCAAGCAATATCTCTGTAATTTTCACCCTAAAATCACCTTGCACCAGGATTTCTCCGTCACGTGAAGAACCGCCTGCACCGCATTTTACTTTGAGGATTTTGGCCAGTTCTTTCAACTCATCATCCTTACCCTGAAATTCGGTAATTAAGGTAGCCGGTTTACCATTGCGCTTGTCCATTTCCACACGCAAAGGTTCAATTTGCCTTTTGGGTGTGTGAACAAGTGCTGTAATTTCCGGTTTAGTTTCTTTTTCTTCTGATAAATTACTTTTTAAATTACCTAATTTATCTTTCCAATCGTTTTTCATATTTCAAAATTTTTATAAGCAACAATGATGTTTTGACCTAATTTAATTTAGCCCGCTACATACTTCCCTAACGGAATTTTTCTCAGAACATAAATAATCCCAAACGAACAACCCAAAACCATGATTGTAAGCAAAGGTAAAGAAATTAACGGATTTGAAAAGCTCCAATATATACCATTTCGAAAGAAAACGCCAATAACGATAATGTGTACAAGATAAATTCCGTAGCTATAGTCACTAATGGTGTTTTGAATCTGCAAAATTAACTTATTTTTGAAACTAAAGTCCCTGATCAATAGAAAAATGGCTATCGACTGAATAATTGTATTTAGGGTTAAATACCCATAAATACTTAAATCCAGCCGATGTGAGTTTTTACTGAAAAAGTAAGTAGAAACCGATGCAATGAAAATAGTCAAGATGAAAACGATCGCTGAAGAAATACGGATTTTCACAGAAGAAACAGGAAATTTACTCAGATAAAAGCCCAATACCAAATATCCTGTATAAATAAAATATCCTAAAAACTTGTATGAATATTGATCCGTCCATTGGTAGTAACTTAATGTAATAGACCTTAAAGCAAAACAAAGAATTACCCAACCTATAAGTATAAATAAAATAAGATTGTTGCTTAATTTTCGCAACCCTTTCCCAAGAAACGGCACAAAAAGATAGATAAACAAAATCATGTAAATATACCAAAAATGCTTAGAAACACCTTCTTTCATGAATAAATCGCAGGCCCATTGCCAAACATCATGAAAATTATGAGGTTGCTGGCTGGTTTTAAGCATTGTCCAAAGGAAAATCAAATAAACAAGTATCCAAAACAGGAAAGGAATAAGCACCCGTAAAACTCGTTTTTTGTAAAACTCACTTAAATTATAATCTTTTCCCAGCAAGGTGGCACCACTCAGCATCAAAAATACTGGAACAGCAAAGCGAACGGCACTATCCACCACATTTCCTATCCACCAATAGGGCATATTTTTACCGTAAGTCATATTTACTAATGGACTGGAAATATGGATGATGATTACTCCTACCGTAGCGAATGTCCTAAGTGTGTCAAGCCATTGTATTTTGGATGAATTGGCATTCATTTAATTTCAAAATTTTCAAATTTGATTAAAATTTCCGCTAATTGTAAATCAAACCCTGTGGTAATTTTTATATTTTCCCGATTCCCTTCCACTAAATGAACTTTTGTACCCATGGCTTCTACCACAGAAGCATCGTCGGTAAAAAGTGTAGAATATTCTTGTTTATAGGCCTTTTTCAGCAATTCAGCATCAAAAACCTGTGGAGTTTGTACCAATTTATAAGCCGCTCTATCGACCGATTGACTTCCATTAGCATCAACAAAGCGAATACTTTCAACCAAATCCATAGTCGGAATAGCAGTTCCGAATTCTTCTGCAGAATTAAAACAACGAGCTATTGTATCCACACTAACCAACGGACGAACGCCATCGTGAACCGCTACTAAAGCCGGTACATATATAACATCCAATCCATTTTTTACTGATTGAAAACGAGTTTTTCCGCCTTCTACAATTTGATGTGGAATATCAAAGGCATGTTTTTTGCAAAGTGTTTTCCAAAATTCAATTTGGAAAGCAGGAAGAACCAATACAATTTGTATAGTAGCTTCATACCGTAAAAAAGCTTCGAGGGTATGCATCAGAATGGGTTTCCCTTGAATTTCAATAAATTGTTTGGGAATATCGGTTTGCATCCGTTCTCCTTTTCCACCTGCAACAACGAGGGCAATTTTGACTTTATTCATTCTTTTGGATTAATTAAAACAGGAACAAAGATAAGCATTAAGTAATTAATAATTAATAATGAACAATTATAATTGTCAGACAATTTGATTATTAGTAATTTATAAAACATTAGAACAACAATTTTGCGAAACATGTCTGAAAAACGGGAACATTTATATAACTTTGCACCCAAATTAGTTCAAAGAAAAATGAAAAATATAAGTATTCCTTTGGTTGTCGTTTTCTTACTATTTTTGAAGGCTTTGCCTGCTCAGGAAAATGTGGTTCCAAAACAACAAAACATCTTTGAAAAACTTGCTTCTGAAGATTCATCTACACATGCTAAAGTGAAAGTTCATCAGGACAAACGCATTGAATCACTTTTAGTTGGCAAGAAGACTGGAAACTATTCACACGAGGACAGAGCAATAAGTGGTTATCGTGTTCAGGTTTTTTCGAGCAATACACAACGTACAGCAAAAAACGAAGCCTTTAGAAAAGAAAAACAGATTCGTGATGAATTCCCAGATCAAGCAGTTTATGTTAATTATACTTCCCCTTTCTGGAAAGTGAGAGTGGGTGACTTTAAGACACAAGAGCAAGCACAAAGCTTTCGAAATCAATTAATTGAAACGTTCCCCAATATGCGTAGTGAAGTTTATATCGTTCGGGAGCAAATACTCATTTCCGGTTCAAAATAATATACAATGGATTTCAATATCAACCAACCTGTTCCTTTCGATTCTGAAAAAACTGCACAAATTGCAGAACATTACCAACAAATCATACAACTTTTGGGTGAAGACGTAGATCGTGAAGGTCTGCTGAAAACTCCCGAACGAGTGGCGCGCTCTATGCAATTTTTGATGCAAGGATACGAACAAAATCCCGAAGAAATTATTCGTACGGCCATGTTTACCGAAAATTACCGACAAATGGTAATTGTAAAGGACATTGATTTTTATTCAATGTGCGAACATCATATGCTTCCTTTTTTCGGAAAAGCACATGTTGCCTACATTCCCAATAAGCAAATAACCGGACTAAGTAAAATTGCGCGAATAGTGGAAATTTATGCCCGCCGAATGCAAGTGCAGGAACGCATGACTACACAAATAAAGGAATGTATTCAAAAAACGCTAAATCCAATGGGCGTTATGGTCATCATCGAAGCACAACATCTCTGCATGCAAATGCGTGGTGTTCAAAAACAACATTCCATTACAACCACATCCGATTTTACCGGCGTATTTGAACAAGCTAAAACGCGCGAAGAATTCATGAATCTGATAAACAGAAAATAATAGGTAGTCTGTAGTTTGAAGTAAAAGAAATCAAAGATTTTTTTCGACCTGTTCATCAGCAATACGAACATATTCAGCGCAAGTAAACTGTTTTTCTTTAATTTTCGAACATAGTGTTCCACCTGCATGTTTATGAAATTCTTCGATTACAGAATCTTTTCCTTTCTGACGCAATAATCGTTAAGTAGCAAATAAAGCACCGCAAACACCACCTTTGGCGCGTCCGCCACACCAGGCACGATAATCTTCAATTTCCTGATCAGAGATAACAAACTCCTGTTGAAAGCCTTTCAACACGGCCTGTGCACAGTTGAGGTTTTCAGAAGTTGTGTGAAAATAAAGAACAGATTTTTTACGAGGCATGTACTTATTCGTACTATATTTACTATTTTGAATAATGTAGATTTTTATAAATAGTAATAATAACAAATCCCTTTTGAAAAGATTTTATTGGAGTCCAACGTTTTGCATTTCTAAAATCATCTATCCATTCATCAGGAATATTTGAGACATTTGAATATATGAAATAGAGCTTTCTATTATCTCTACCAACTACTTTATGTATATTATCCAATTCCACAAAACGTCTGTCATCGTATAAACTAAAACCTGCAGAAATATCATTATAATCAATTTCTTTTTTATCAATATAATCGAAGCACTCTTCTCTCAATTCATAATATGGTAAATGCGCAAGTGTACTATCCCAAATTACTGTCGTTTTCTCGGGATATATCCAGAAATGTCCTGTAAGTTCAAAACACAAAATTAAAATAAAAATATACTTTGTCCGTTTCTCAGAGATAAATTTTGTTAGCCCAACAAGAGCAAAAATTGTCAATAAAAGAATATGAGGCATGAAGTACCTTGTTAAAAAAGGCATCTTAGTGATGAAAGAAAACAATAAATACAGGCCTGTCAAGAGGATAAAGACAGATAGAATAAACTTCATGTCTTTTGACAGCTTGGTTTTTGTTTTGAACATCTTCCATGCTACAAAAATTGCAATCAACCAGATGATAATTCTACCATTTTCAATAAGCCTCATTCCAAGATCACATAAATGTCTTATTATAAAAACAATATTCGTTGGTGGATTATGAGCTTCAGCAAATTTTGAATTTGTAAAAAACCAACCTTGAGTAATAAAATAAGACGAGAAATATATAATCAATATCAGAAATGCAGGAAGATAAGGTAAAAACGTTTTAAAAAAAGTACGTTTATCGGATTCTTCTTTTGAATAAAAGTAGAAGACCCCATGGACAACAAATAATATTGTACCTGTAAAAAAGCCTCTCATACTAATTGCCAACAGAAATAAAAAGCCTATTGCAAGTAATACATTTTTTCGTTCGAAAATAGCCCGGAGTGAGATTACAAATGCAGTAAATAAAATAAAATCAGGAGGTGCAATTGAGAATTGGGCTAATAGTGTTGTCTCCATTAGTATAATAAATGAAACCCAACCAACATATTTTTCTAAAAAAAAACAAGTTACCAGTTTCCATGTATTATAAATTAAAACAATTGCCCATAAAAATATCAATGCATGTGAAACCCAAACTTTATATGCAACAGTTTTCCATAAAAACGCAGTGACTAAAGGTAACAAAGGTGGCCCTACTGTTCCGTAGATTCCTAATTCAGGTGCAGATTTAGGTACTATTAAAGCTTTGAAGTCTGTTAAATAGTACCAGTGAGCTTCAATAGATGTAAGTTGAATATTATCCCAAAAATAACCATGATTCCAACAAATAATTGTAAGTAAATAATATGTAAGAAAAGTGAGTCCGAAAAAAAATATATTAGTAAAATTAGGCGTTTTCATTTAAATCTTTTGATTTTGATAAATTATCTGTTTTATTATCAACACTTTTTAATTTTGTAAGAAATAAAAAAAAATCATTGGTTGCTAATGAAAAGATAATAAATGGCAATGCCATATTGAAATAAGTTATGTCATAGGCTGAATCAAATAATCCATTATTAAAATTGTCGGAAATCATACGGTGTATAAAAGTGACAGAAACCAAGACAATTAAAGTTATGGAAATGTATGAATAACAATTTGAAATATTTTCTTTCCATTTTGTTGACAAATAAATTCCCAGGAATGCAATGATTAACACTTCAAGTAAAGTGCCTTGCCGTGTTTGAAGAATAAATGGATTATATTCAGAAAATAAGAATGTATTATAGTTCCAAAAAATAAAAGGAAGAAAAGAAATTATGAAAATAAGAATTGTCACAATACCAAAAACAAGTTTTTGTTTAATATCTGATCGAATAAAATCCGGCAATAAATAGATCGCAAAGGGAATTACTATTGAAAAACGGGTTGAAAGAAATAAACCACACATTAAACCAAGTCCTAATGCCTGGTTTTGAATTGAATATTTCTTTTTATGTATAAATGCAACAGCGATAAAACAGAATATAAAATTGTATATCAAATCACTTCGAACTGCAACTTCATACCAAAATGCAGGTGAGATTGCCAATAAAACAATGGCAACAAGTGCTATATAATAATCTTTAAACAGCCAAATCAGAAATACGGATAAAAAAACAACTGAAAACAACATACCTAATCCGACATTTCCCAGCAAATAAAATGGAATATGAAATACTTGCCAGACTGGAAACGGAGAACCATATCCACCCAAATGTGTATGAGCTGCATACGGATATACTCCGTTGAAAAGGTTATGAATAAAATTATGAATTGCCGACCAACGGTCGACCTGTAACTTCATTGGATCTATTGTATAATTTAAGAGTAGAATGCCAAGTATAACGAAGCTCAAAGTTAAGAAATATAATGTTTTAGCATTCGCACTTATAATTCTATCTTTTTTCTTTGTAAATAACCACCAAACCGTCAGGGCTAATAAAATATAGATTACAATAAAAACCAGTGGATGAACTCCCAAACGTGAAGTGTATTTGGCAACAAATAAACAGTTGATAAACAAAAATAATATCTGTTGAAATTTTGCCATAATATCTCATTACATTTTCAATTACACAAAATAATCTGTGACAAGACAGAGTTATTTTGAGTAAAATGTAAATAATTTGAATTTAATTAATTACTAAAATTTTCGTGATAGTACTTTGAGTACCATCTGCACTAGCACATATTGCTAAATATACTCCGGTACTAACTTTGTGTCCGTGTACATCTTTACCATCCCAAGTGGCCAGACTTCCATTCGAAACCGTTTCGCAAACAAGATTTCCATTCAAATCAGTAATTTTCACTTGAGTATTTTGAACTAACCCCGTAATTGTAATAACACCTGTATAACCTTCACGAACCGGATTTGGGTAAGCATAAACATTTTTAAATGTATCACCTGCATCGCTTGCATCACTCTGATATGAAACAATGCCCTGTCCGGTTCCGAAGAATACTTCACCGGTTATCGGATTGATGGCTATTGATAATATATCGTTAGAAAGCAAGGGGCTGTTAGCAGTTGTAAAGTGCTCTATTGTTTTCTGACCGTTTTCAGACATTAGATAAACACCGGATGCTTCAGTACCTATCCATTTCCTATTGTCACCATCTATGGCCAGGGCCTTAATCTTCTCATTAGTGAGTAAATAATCTGCCAATCCACTGCCATCTTCACGAGGAATTTTTACACGTGAACAGGTTAAACCCGGTTCAAAAACTTTCGATAGATTATTAAAGAGGAAAGGACCCTGATCAGTTCCTACCCAGATTGTTCCATTTTTATCCTGAACAATAGAATATACAGCACTGGGTGATATAGATACTAAGATTGTATTATTATTATTATCTGTTTCGGGATATATGAACTGAGAATAAAATACTGACTGATCATCAGACTGATCTTTTAAGGTTCCATTATCATCAAAAATACAAATTCCGGGCGTAAATCGCATAGAAAGAACCCATTTTTGATTTTGATTTTGACTAGAGATCAATATCTTTCCTAAAGTTGCTTTGTTGTTGGTGCTTTTATTAGAATTTGATATCCATGTTCCATCTGCCAAAAGAGTATTTATTCCATTTGCCACCATCGAACTAGAAATAAATAAGTTGTTATTTTGGTCAAAAATCGCTCCATCGATACGCATATATAAAGGATCTCCCGGAAATACTGATTTAATAGTACTATTGGATTCGTCATACAATTTAAAAAATTCATTATTCTTAAATTCGTATAAGCCTGTTCCAAAAGATGTAACAAAGAAATGTTTATCGTCAATTGGATCTACTGCAACATTCATGAAGTCCAATACCTGATGTTTCGTTTGTTTTTCAATAGTATTTCCATAAATATTTGTCCAATTACCATTTTCATACATCATTACAACACCCGGAGTATTATTCTGATTTGCCCAACGGCCACCTGGAACCACAAATAGTTTTTTCCCGGAAAACTTCATTTCCCAGGGAATATTCACTGCGGGTCCTGCAGGCTTGATAGAGTCAATAATAGGAGTTTCTGTACCTATTTGTTTAAATGATTTAATGCCTGAGGCATTAGCAGCAAACCAATACGTTTTATTTACGATATCATATTCAGCATCGGAAATTACGCCCAAATTATTTAATGTTTTTACATTGAGAAGTGTATCAACCAAATTTACTGAATTGGCAGTAAATATATTCAGACTACTATTTGAAACATTCAAATTAGTTACAGTTAACAATGGAAGAAATTCAGACCAAACATTATTGATATCTTGCTTATAGAGTTTCCCATTTCGTAATAAAAAAAGTTGTCCTGCAAATGAAACCGCAGATTGAAGATTACCACTACCGGGCAAACCTGAAGTAGTTGACCAAAACGCATAGTTTACTAAATGTGGTTCGGTAATGGAAGCCTTAAAGAGCGTTGAGGCTGTCATTGCGTAAATTGAGCCATTGTGTATGGTTGTATTCAACACTTTTACTTCAGTCGCATTAGAGCCAATGTAATAAGTGTCTGCCACTTCTTTCTTTTGCATATTTAGTACAACAATTCCAAAGTTACAGGATAAATATGCTTTGTTTTGATAGAATTGAATAAAGTTAACATCCTTACTGGCACTCATTTGCTTGTTGTAAAGATCAGGAATGTTGTTTACTCCGCCCGAAGCTAATATATCAATGTTCCCGTTATTATAAATTATTAGCAATTGATGATTTATAGGGTCGTATCCAATACGTGTAATATTAGCTCCATACAATCCGCTAAGTTTACTATAAAACTCTAATCCTCCATCTTGTTTATCGACTGAAAATAAGGCACCTTCGCTTACTGCAAATATTTTATTTTCCGATTGGGCTATCTGAGTAATACTATTATACGCAAAATGAGTACGCCATTTTCCCATTGCTACTTGTGCAAGGATAGACCAAGAAAACACACAAAGTAAAAATCCGATTGTAATTATTCTTTTAATCATATTTTATCATATTGATAGATTGTGGTCTTTTTAGAATTAAACAAATGAATATAACTCAAATGCATGCATTTTATTTTGTTAGACATAAAGAGATTTTTTCAAAATCTAGAGGTATTCCTTTTAATAGTAAATTAGTCAGACATACCGAGTAAATAATTTACAAGTTTATTTACTGCCAATGCTCTATGACTAATTTGATTTTTTTCATCAGCATTGAGTTGAGCAAAACTAACCAAATAATTCACCGGAACAAATATCGGATCGTATCCGAAACCGCTTTTACCACGGGGTTGAGCGGCAATACTTCCATCAATTTTACCATCAAAGAACGTGGTATTCTTCCCATGAATCAATGCTATAACTGTTCGAAAACAGGCTGAACGATTTGTGTTGTTCCCTAATAAACTAAGCACTTTATACATGTTTTCGATAGAATTATTATCTTCACCTGCATAACGAGCCGAATATATACCCGGGTCACCACCAAGGGCTTCAACTTCTAATCCTGTATCATCAGCAAAACAATCCAATCCGAACTTATCATGGATGTATTTTGCTTTTAACAATGCATTTCCTTCCAGAGTGTTGGCTGTTTCGGGAATCTCGTCAGTACAATTCAAATCCTCTAAACTGATGATTGTAAATAAAGGTTCCAGAATTGCTTTGACTTCTGCCAGTTTATGGGCATTATTGGTAGCAAAAACCAGTTTTTTCATGGGTGAGATTTGTATTTAAAATCAAATGACTGCAAAGATAATTATTTTCGGGTATAATAAACTGTCTGAACAGATATTTAAAGTGTTCTCTAATAAAGAATGAGACGATTGATTATTATTGTTTTCGGATATGGAAAACTGAAACAATACAAATGTTTAGCCTTGAAGAAAATCAAGATGGCAGCAAAGCAATTCGCCGGTTTGTTCATCCCGGAGGTGCAGACCATTTCCTTCGCAGTATTTGTAGGATTTACAGGTTGCACATTTACCTGTTTTTGTCCATGACCGATCACGCATGATTTGATAGCGTTCGTTCCAAACAGTCCAAAAATCGTCAGTGTAAATGTTTCCTTGAATATAGTCTGCCCTGAGGCTGGGACAAGCACTGATAGAACCATCCACTAATACCGAACCAATATGAATTCCAGCCTGACAGAAAAACGGAGAATCGCGAACTTCCAGTTCATATTCGCCCAAATAACCTTCGCAACCGTATGATGCTTTTATAATTCCTTCAGAACGGGTTTGTTTTATAAAGTCCATTAATTGGACAAACTCAGACTTGGAAAGTTGCAACAAAGGATTTTCTTTAGCTCGTCCTTTTGGGAAAACAGTAAACAACCGCCAACGTTTTACACCTTTGCTGATAAACAGAGCTTTGATTGCTTCCAAATCATTTATATTCCGTTTATTCACGCAAGTTACCACATCGTACATCAGATCGGGAATGGCTGCTACACGTGCAACCGCATCGATGGCTTTTTCCCACGAACCGTTTTTACCCCGAAACCAATCGTGCGTTTCAGCATTCAGTCCGTCCAGACTGATGGTAATAGACCTTAAACCAGCATTCAACAAATCATTTAATCGGGTAATTGTGAGTCCGTAACCATTGGTAACCATTCCCCATGGGAATCCTCGTTTGTAAATCTCTTCACCACATTTCTCCAAATCTTTTCGCATCAAAGGTTCTCCACCGGTGATGACAATCATCGTTTTATTTGGATTGACATAAGGGCTTATACTATCAAGAACTTTCAGAAAATCTGCCACAGGCATATCGGGTGCCATTGCTTCTTTAGTACAATCGCTTCCACAATGTATACAATTCAGGTTACAACGCAGGGTGCATTCCCAAAACAAATACGTCAACTCGTGTAATTGATTTTGGTTATGCTTATGTTGTTGGTAAAGGGAAAGAATGATTTTCTTTTTTAGGTTCACAGAAAATTAGAGGATTTAAATTTTTTATTTCGTTTGAAGTTTAATATCTTGTGTTTTTGTAGCTTTTCCAACGTACCAACCACTTTTCTTTATCTCCAGATCAGAACTTTTAAAAACTACATCTTTTTCACTGGATGCAAAATCGCCACCATTTGCTGCACCATCTTCATCATTGACTTTCAATTTCAAAGAAATCTCTTCAAGTGGAAATTCTTTAAATTGAATATCATACTTACCGGAAACATCGGTCAATGTACTTGCTAATGTATCAACAATGGTAATCGTAGTGTCTTGTTGTAAATATTTTTTAGTGAGAGTAACAATTACTCTTGCTTTTTGAATAGGGATGGACGTGATGCTGTCCGTAACGGTTCCTTTAATTTCATAATCGGCAGTTGGCGTGCCGTATTCAACCACAGTTTCACAACCCGAAAATAACTCTGTACATGCCATTAAGCCAATCAGGAATTTGTCGAAAATCTTAATAAACAGTTTTCTCATTTGGCTAAAGTATTATTTGACGCTGGCATTTGATCACTTACAACAGTAGTCGCCTGAACTCCGTACATAGGCACTACCACGCCATATTCCGGCTGAGGTGGATTAGGTTCTTCACAACCTGCGAAAAAAAACGCCGATAATAAAATGCCGATAATCAATTTATCGTACAATTTAATGATGAACTTTTTCATAATTTATAACTTTTTTTGGTTGACTATTATAAAGATGCAAATTTACTGCAAAACGTTGCTCTTGTTTAGAAAGTGTAAGCTTTTTTAATTTCCCCGGTTAATTATTTAGCGCAACAAAGATAAAAAACATATTTCAAAATTCACATAAAATCTCCATTTATCTTTAACATCTTGACAAAAATCCTGACAATAGAATAAACACGCCTTAATACGGAACATTTTTGTTATTTTTGCAGAACTAATTCTTTTATACGCAAAAGTTCAGATGAAAAAAAGCATCTTCATTTCAATATTATTTTTTTTTAATTATTTGCTTTTTGCTCAAACTTACAGCGAGCAAAAGTATTTGCTGACATCTAAAACTAATACTTTTGGTCTTTCCACAATCAACCTGACTGATCCTTATATTTCGCCTTTATCGTATAGTGGAATCGGCATTAGATACGATAATGAAAATCGTCATTTTTTATCGCCACAAAACACGAAAATATCTATGCAAAGCAAACTAAATATAGTTGGAGGACTTGCATTAAACCCTGCTATTACATCTTCCATGACTTATTTAGGAATGAATTATGGTTGGGGTTTGCATTATCATTTTAGACCAATAACCGGTTTACAACTTATGGCCGGTGGACTTTGGGATATAGATTTTGGATTTAAATACATTGCCCGCAATGTCAATAATCCGGTAAACATAGATTTAGCAACGAATTTAAATCTTTCAGGTGTAGCTGTTTATGACATTCCATTACGCAAAAGAGTTTTGCAACTTCAGTTGGCAGTTCAAAGTCCAATTTTGGGCTGTATGTTTGTACCCAGAGGAGGTGCTTCGTATTACGAAATGTTTGAGTTGTGGAATCTGAGTGATGCCATTCATTTAAGTTCATTGTTTAATAAACGTGGCATAAACGGAATATTTTCGCTCGATGTTCCGTTCAATCGTTCTGTCTGGCGCTTTGGATTAAGCTACCAAGTACTTAAATATACTGCCAACGACATGGTTTTTAAACGAAACGAATTAAGTTTATTGATAGGAACTACTTTTGATGTGGCAACTTTTGGAGGACGAAAGAATCATGCTCCGGGAAACTTTATCAGTACAAAAGAATAGAAATTCCCAATTATTCAATTATCAATTATTGATTCATGAAAAAATATACTATAATCTTTTTGTTTGCGGTAATTTTGTTACCGTCGTGCATGGATGATCCACCCGTTTTACCCAATACCAACAAAGGAAACTTTGAAGCGCTTTGGAAAATTATTGATACAAAATATTGTTATCTCGATTACAAACATATCAATTGGGATTCGATACATACTATTTACGAACAACGTGTAACCGATTCTACCGAAGTGTTTACTTTCTTCGATTTAATGGGTTCAATGTTGGGGGAATTGAAAGATGGGCATGTCAATCTGTATTCAAGTTTTGACCATAGTCGTTATTGGAAATGGTACACTGATTATCCAGCCAATTTTAATTCTTCACTAATTTATTCTAAAAAATATTTGGGTGAAAATTATCGAATCGCCTCTGGATTGCGTTATGCTAAAATTAACAATGACAGCATTGGTTATATTTATTATGGGAGTTTTTCAAATGGATTTTCGGATACAAATATGCGGTATGTGATGACTTATTTCAAAGAATGTAAAGGCCTTATTATCGATGTACGAGACAATGGTGGTGGCATGCTTGATTATTCCGAACAACTGGCTTCTTACTTTTTTAAAGAAGATGCAATTACAGGTTTTATACGCCACAAAACAGGTACAGGTCATTCCGATTTTTCCGATCCGATAGAAATAAAAACGCCGGCTCATAAAACATTACAATGGCAACGACCGGTAGCGATTCTCACCAATCGTATGTCGTTCAGTGCGACCAACGATTTTGTAAACAGAATGAAAATGGCTCCAAATGCGACTATCGTGGGTGATAAAACGGGCGGAGGCGGTGGATTGCCATTCTCCAACGAATTATCAAACGGTTGGATGATTCGTTTTTCAGCTTCGCCTATGTTTGACTCCAATATGCAAAGTACCGAATGGGGAATTGAACCGGATGTAAAAGACAGCTTAACTAAAAGCGACGAAGCTAAGGGATATGATACAATAATTGAACGTGCAATAAATATATTAAAGAAGTAAGAGGCAAGTGGTAGGAAGTAAGTAATTTGTACTTGTTTTTCTTACCTCTTACTCCTTACCTCTTACCTCTGAAAAAGATGAAGAAACTCAAAATAACAGAAATGAATCGCCTCACGGTGGAGGAATTCAAAGAACAGACTAAAACGCCTCTTATTATTGTACTTGATAATGTGCGAAGTCTGCACAACGTGGGATCGATATTTCGTACAGCGGATGCATTTTTGGTGGAAGCAGTATACCTGTGCGGCATCACCAGTACACCACCTCATGCCGAGATACATAAAACAGCATTGGGAGCTGAAAATACAGTTAATTGGAAGCATTTTGAAGAAACACATGTTGCCCTGACTGAACTAAAAGCGTTAGGTTATACCGTTTTTGCCATTGAACAAGCCAACGGAAGTACAAAACTTCCGGATTTGAAATTAGATCATACAAAAAAGTATGCGGTTATTCTGGGAAACGAAGTAAAAGGCGTACAACAAACTGTGGTGGATGCTTGCGATGGTTGCATTGAGATTCCACAATTCGGCACCAAACATTCGCTGAATGTTAGTGTAACAGGTGGAATCATTATTTGGGAAGTGTTTCGATTAATGCATAATTCGTAATCATTTTCAACTTTCGGTCTTATAAATATGGATCTTTCGTATCAAAACATAAAATTTCTGCCCGGTGTAGGACCGAAAAAGGCGGATTTGTTCGACAAAGAACTTGGCATTCGAACCGCCGAAGATTTGTTGCGGCATTATCCGTACAAATATGTCGATCGGAGTCGGTTTTATTATCTGCATGAGATTTCGGAAGAAATGCCATTTATTCAGGTAAAAGGGCAGATTTTACGTTTCGAAAAAGTGGGTGAAGGTCATAATCAACGTCTGACTGCAATTTTTACGGATGGAAAAGACACAATTGAATTGGTGTGGTTTAAAGGGGTGAAGTACGTTATTGATAAATATCATACCAAAATTGATTATGTTGTTTTCGGAAAACCAGCCTTTTTCAACAGACGGTACAGTATCGTTCATCCCGAAATAGAAATTGCCTCGCAATTGCCGCCACCTGAACAAATGGGCTTGCAGCCTTTTTACAACACTTCCGAAAAAATGAAAAGCAGTTTTCTGAACTCAAAAACCATTCAGAAAATAATTTTCCCACTGGTTCAAAGCATCAAAACGGGCATTCCCGAAACGCTACCGGCTTACATTTTGCAAAAATTTGCTTTACTCAATCTCACCGAATCACTGGTCAATATTCATTTTCCGAAAAATGCTGATGTGCTTAATAAAGCCCGTCAACGGCTGAAATTTGAAGAACTTTTCTATATTCAACTCAGTATTCTTCGGCTGAAAAACTGGCGCGAACAACAATCTAAAGGATTCGTGTTTGGCCAAATCGGACATTATTTCAATACATTTTTTAAAGAACATCTGCCTTTTGAATTGACCGGTGCCCAAAAAAGAGTATTGCGCGAAATACGGATTGATGTTGCTTCGGGGAAACAAATGAACCGATTGCTGCAAGGCGATGTGGGCAGCGGAAAAACATTGGTATCGTTGATGGCTATGCTTATGGCGGTAGATAACGGTTATCAGGCCTGCATCATGGCGCCAACTGAAATCCTTGCTACACAGCATTTTGTCACCCTGACAGAATTTTTGGGCGATATTGGCGTTAATATAGCCTTGCTTACCGGTTCTACCCGTCCGAAAGACCGTGTGATTTTACACGAAAAACTTCGAAGCGGTGAAATGAATATTTTGATTGGCACACATGCTTTAATTGAAGATGTGGTTCAATTTGAGAACTTAGGATTGGTTGTTATCGACGAACAACATCGCTTTGGCGTGGAGCAACGTGCCCGGCTTTGGCGTAAAAACGATCAACCACCACATATTTTAGTAATGACGGCAACTCCTATTCCGCGCACATTGGCCATGACACTTTATGGCGATTTAAGCGTTTCGGTGATTGATGAACTACCACCGGGCAGAAAACCTATTCAGACTTATCATTATTACGAAAATAAAAGGGCTGCATTAAATGGTTTTGTGGCCAAACAAATCGAAGCCGGTCGACAAGTGTATATTGTTTATCCGCTGATTCAGGAATCGGAGAAAATGGATTTGCAAAATCTGGAAGCAGGTTATGAATATATTCGCGAAGTCTTTCCAAATTACAAAGTGAGCATGGTACACGGCAAATTGAAACCCAAAGAAAAAGAGTTTCAGATGCAAAAATTTGTGTCGGGCGAAACGCAAATTATGGTTGCCACCACAGTGATCGAAGTAGGCGTAAATGTGCCGAATGCTTCAGTAATGATTATCGAAAGTGCACAACGTTTTGGTTTGTCGCAGTTGCATCAATTGCGTGGACGAGTCGGGCGAGGTGCTGAACAGTCGTTTTGCATTTTACTCACCGGATTTAAATTGGCAACCGACACCCGCAAGCGAATGGAAATTCTGGTACGAACCAATGATGGTTTTGAAATCTCGGAAGCCGACCTGCAAATTCGTGGTCCTGGCGACATGGAAGGTACACAACAAAGTGGATTGCCATTTGAACTAAAAATAGCCAATCTGGCACAGGATGGAAAAATGCTTGAAATTGCGCGCAATGCAGCAATGGATATATTAGAAAAAGACTCGCAACTTGAAATAATTGAAAATCGGGTGTTGTCTACCCAATTGCAAAAAATGAAAACCAATTCATTAAATTGGGGCTCAATAAGTTAAAAAAATGGAACTTTCTTTGATTGCATCCGCCATTTCTTTAATTTTGGGCTGAATTAGTAAAATACACACTTAAATTTACGCTACTATCATGGAAAAAACACTTGTCATTATTAAACCCGGCGCTATACAAAGAGGTTTGATTGGTGAAGTTATTCACCGCTTTGAAAGGAAAGGATTGCAATTGTGTGGTTTAAAAATGATGCAATTATCTGATGAGATTTTGATCGAACATTATGCACATTTGGCTCAACGTTCATTTTTCAAAAGAATTAAAGATTCCATGATGATAACACCTGTAATTGTATGCTGCTGGAAAGGTATAGATGCAGTTCATATCGTACATGCGATGGCTGGTGTTACCAATGGGCGTGAAGCAGCTCAAGGCACTATTCGGGGTGATTTTAGTGTCAGTGTGCAGGAAAATATCATTCACACATCCGATACAATTGAAAATGCCAGAGTTGAATTAGCACGCTTTTTTAGCGATGATGAGATTTTCGAATTTGAACAAATGAGTTTGAACTTTTTGTATGCCAATGATGAAATTTAATCGATTTCCAATTAACTAATTTCCGATTTCAAATAATTACGTATGTCAATTTAACAATTTCATTTAACTGGAAATTGATAATTGAATAATTGAACAATTAATATCTCATGCCGATTTCTTTTAAAAAATATCTTCCATTAGGCTTCTTTTTTCTTTCGACTTTTGGAGGCTTTTCCCAAAAATCAATATTTTCGCTCATCATGAAAAAAGATACCATCAATATCTATCAGGAAATGCTGAACGACCATTCAGACGACTTGATGGAAAATCACCCTGCAGGAGATATTTACAATAATATATGGAGAAGCGACAGAGTAAACCCTTATAAAATTCCTATTGACAGCATGCCCGATTCAGTTCGCATTGACTGTTCGCATTTTGTTGTACCGGTTCCCGGTATTGTCACTTCGGTATTTGGTCCTCGTCGATATCGGTTTCATTATGGTATAGATTTAAGATTAAATGTAGGCGATTCAGTTCGTTCTGCATTCTCGGGGAAGGTTAGAATAATTGATTATGAAGCACGCGGCTATGGAAATTATATAGTAATACGTCACGATAATGGGTTGGAAACGGTTTACGGACACCTCTCAGTCGTATTGGTAGGTCTTAATCAAAATGTCAAAGCTGGCGAATTAATTGCTTTTGGTGGAAATACCGGACACTCAACCGGACCGCATTTACATTTCGAAACCCGATATATTGGGAATGCCATTAATCCGGCATATATAATTGATTTTAACACAGGACGTGTCTTTGAGAAAACCTACTTACTCACCAAAAAGAAATCATTCTATTATCAACGTGAGGTTAAAGCGGCACAAATTGCAAGATACTATAAAGTTCGCAAAGGCGATAATCTGGGCAAAATTGCAGCACGAAACGGAACAAGTGTAAACGCGTTATGCCGAATGAATGGAATAAAATCGAAAACACACTTGAAACCGGGGCAACGAATTAGGATAAGATAATTCAGATTTTAGTACTAAGAACCAAGAAATTAGAGTCAAGACAAATAATGCCGCTTTCAAATGAATGAAAGCGGCATTATTATTTATGTAACTATAGTTTTCAAATACTACCTACTACAAACTAATTAGTATCTGTAGTGTTCCGGTTTGTAAGGTCCATTGGCATTTACACCAATATATGCAGCTTGATCCGGAGTAAGTACAGTCAGTTTAACGCCTAATTGTTCAAGGTGTAAACGAGCAACTTCTTCATCTAAATATTTAGGTAAACGATACACATCAACTGCATAATCTTTGGTGAACAATTCAATTTGAGCCAGAGTTTGATTGGTAAATGAATTACTCATTACAAATGATGGGTGACCTGTAGCACAACCTAAATTCACTAAACGGCCATCAGCCAGTAACAACACACTATGTCCGTCAGGGAAAATATATTTGTCTACTTGTGGTTTGATATTCACCAATTTTATTCCCTGGAATTTCTTTAATTTTTCTACCTGAATTTCATTATCAAAATGTCCGATATTGCAAATAATGGCACCATCTTTCATTTTTTCAATATGATCGATACGAATGATGTCGCGGTTACCGGTGGTGGTAACATATAAATTACCTTCTACTAAAGCATCTTCAATAGTCGTTACTTTGAAACCTTCCATTGAAGCCTGAAGCGCACAAATCGGGTCAATTTCAGTAACAATAACGCGTGCTCCGTAAGCCAACATTGATTTAGCACAACCTTTACCCACATCGCCATATCCGCATACTACAACAACTTTTCCGGCTAACATAACATCAGTAGCACGTTTAATACCGTCGGCCAATGATTCGCGACAACCATATAAATTGTCAAATTTCGATTTAGTTACAGAGTCGTTCACATTGAAAGCAGGGAACAATAACGAACCTTCTTCCAACATTTGATACAAACGGTGAACACCGGTAGTCGTTTCTTCCGATACGCCACGAAGTTCAGGAATCATGCGTGTCCAGATACCATTATCAACTTTCAAAACATTTTTCAAAATTGCATACAGCAAACGCTCGTCTTCACCATCAGCTTTTTTGTCAAGTGCAGAAGCAGCTTTTTCGGCTGCAACACCTACGTGAATCATCATGGTAGCATCACCTCCATCGTCTACAATTACGTTTGGTCCTTTGTGTCCGTCGAAAGTCAATGCCTGAAGTGTACACCACCAGTATTCTTCCAATGTTTCGCCTTTCCATGCATAAACAGGCACACCAACAGCAGCTATGGCCGCAGCAGCATGGTCTTGCGTAGAATAAATGTTACAACTGCACCAACGTACTTCGGCACCAAGTTCAACAAGGGTTTCGATAAGTACGGCTGTTTGAATGGTCATGTGAAGTGAACCCATGATACGGGCACCTTTCAAAGGTTTTTCAACACCGTATTTTGCACGAAGAGCCATTAAACCCGGCATTTCTTTTTCTGCCAGTTCAATTTCCTTTCGTCCAAATTCGGCCAGCGACATATCCGCTACTTTGTAGGGTAAGGTGCTGAATAATTCTGTTGTATTCATATTTAATTTAAAAATTTTTGAGTATTTCTTTTTAATCCAAAATTGGGAGTGCAAAGATACAAGTTTTCATTGGAATTATCTATCTTTGTTGACAATAGATTTTATTCTAAATAATAAATCCTAACTCATGTTTGTGGATATTCACACCCATAAAGATATTTCGACCAAAAATCCGACTATTCGGAATTTAACCTTTTCCGAAGCCGAAAAAATTTTTTCTTCTACTGAAATAGGTTATTTCTCAATGGGGTTTCATCCTTGGTTTGCTGATGAATCTAATCCGGAATTATTTATCAAATTAGAAAAATGGTCGAGAGATAAACGATTAGTTGCTATTGGCGAATGTGGTTTAGATAAAAACAGTAAAGTTTTATTGTCCAAACAATTGCAGGTTTTTGAAATGCAAATTGCGCTATCGGAAAAAGTGCAAAAGCCACTTATAATACATTGTGTTGGTTGTTTCAACGAACTTTTCGAATTAAAAAAAAGAATGAATCCGCATCAGACCTGGTTGATTCACGGTTTCAGAGGGAAACCTCAATTGGCTGAACAAGCACTGAAAGCAGGTTGTTCTTTGTCGTTTGGTGAATATTTTAATATCAAAAGTGTCCGTATTACGTCAATTGATAAATTATTTATGGAAACTGATGAAAGCAAATTGCCCATTGAAGAGATTTACCAACAAATAGCAACTATTAAAGGCTGTAGAATAGAAGAATTGTCAGCTGGCGATATTTTTGTTAAGAACAATTGAAAAAATATAAGCCCGAAGAGTTCAAAATGTTTTGGATTTTGAATTATTTAAGCGTATTGTCAATTATTAATTTTTAATTATTATTTTTTAATTACTTATTATGTACCTTTGTCTTTCAAAAATAAACTGATTTTTTTATGAAAAAGATAACATCCTTCATTCTGATATGCTTTTTTACTCCTGTACTATTTGCACAAGGTTTTTCATCGTTACAACAACGTAAACTTACAAATGCGCTGGCAGCAATTTCCAATTTATATGTTGATAGCATCAACGACAAAAAAATAGTTGAAAACACACTAACAGCCATTCTAAAAGAATTAGATCCTCATTCGGTATATATTCCAAAAGAAGAAGTAGAACGTGTTAATGAACCACTCGAAGGAAGTTTCGAAGGTGTAGGCATTCAGTTTCAGCTACTTGACGACACACTACTTGTAGCACAAACCATAGCAGGTTGTCCCGCCGCAAAAGTGGGCGTGTTGCCCGGTGATCGAATTATTTATATAGGCTCCGAATTGATTGCAGGTGTAAAAATGCAAAATTCCGATATTATGAAGCGTTTACGTGGTCCGAAAGGAACAGAAGTAAGTGTAAAAATTTTAAGAGGCGGAAAATCGGAATTGATTGAATTTAAAATAATCCGTGATAAAATACCGCTTTACAGCGTAGATGCCACTTATATGATTGGAAAAGATATTGGTTATATCAAAATCAACAGTTTCGGAGCTTCTACACACGATGAGTTCATAAAAGCTTTTAGCAGTTTACAAAAGAAAGGTATGAAGCAACTTATTCTCAGCTTACAAGGCAATGGAGGTGGATACTTAAATACTGCTCAACAGTTGGCCGATGAGTTTTTAAGTAGTAACAAACTGATCGTTTACACGCAAGGTCTAAACCAACCGAAATCGGTGCTTGAATCATCAACTGAAGGTAATTTTGAAACCGGTAAATTGATTGTACTGATAGACGAGTATTCAGCTTCTGCCAGCGAAATTGTTTCGGGTGCTTTGCAGGATTGGGATCGTGCGATTATAGTGGGCCGTCGCTCGTTCGGAAAAGGTTTGGTTCAACGTCAATTTCCATTAATAGATGGTTCGATGATGCGTCTTACAACAGCACGTTATTACACGCCAACCGGTCGTTGCATTCAAAAATCATACAAAGATGGTATAGATAAATACGAACATGATTTGGTAAATCGATATAATAAAGGCGAATTACTTCATGCCGACAGCATTCATTTCCCCGATTCGTTGCGGTATCAGACACTCACACTCAAACGTACCGTTTATGGCGGTGGTGGCATTATGCCCGATATCTTTGTACCAATGGATACGACCCGGTTTACTGATTTCCACCGCAGACTCGTTGCACTGGGAATTGTAAATAAAGTCTGTGTGCAATATATCGATAAAAATCGTTCTGAATTGAAAAAGAAATATCCAACCTTCGAAAAATACAAAAAAGAGTTTGAAGTAGATGATGCTTTCCTCAATTCGCTGGTGAGTGCTGCAAAAAAAGAAAAAGGGAGCACATTGGATCCAGCAAAAAAACTTGAATATTTTACCATGAAATTAAAAGGAGTTAAAGATAGCATAGGTCAGGATTTTGATAATTCAAAACGCCTAGTCAAACCTCAGTTAAAAGCCCCTGAACCTTCAAAGGATGTTACTAAGCTTCAGTTGAAAGACATGCTTGACAAATTCAAAAAAGACCACGTAGTTGATAAGGAAATTATTAACAAATTGTTGGAATCTACAAAAAAAGATAAGGACAGTTTAGATTTGATAGAATTCGAAAAATCCAAACCATTGATTAAACTTCAATTAAAAGCCTTAATTGCTCGCGATCTGTGGGAAATGAACGAGTACTATCAAATCATGGATGCTGATAATGAATCGTTGACGAAAGCTGTTGAAATTCTACAAACACCCGGAGCTTACGAGAAAATTTTAAAATAAAACACTAATCCCCTAACGGAAACAGACAACTTCCATTAGGGGATATCTTTTAGAGAACAATGATTTTAAATTATATTCAAACAAACTGGATTGAAATAGTCGGAGCAATTTTAAGTCTGATTTATTTATATTTATCTATAAAACAGAAAATAAGTTTGTGGGTTTTCGGATTTTTTGCGTCTGCATTATACATCGTGGTTTTCTTCCAAACCAAATTTTATGCCGATATGAGTCTTCAGTTTTATTATCTGGCTGTAAGTGTTTACGGATGGATAAACTGGAAATATGGAACTCATCAGGCAGGAAAAGAATTACCGGCAACAAAAACTTCCATGCGAATGATACTTCAATTAAGTTTGGCTTCGGTGTTGATTTATATAGTTTATTATATAGTACTTGATAAATTTACCGATTCAACCATCCCAAAGGCTGATTCATTGGTAGGAATGCTTAGTGTTATCGGAACCTGGATGTTGGCCCGCAAGTTAATCGAAAACTGGTTGGTTTGGATAGCAGCTGATGCCCTGGCAACCGGATTATTTTTTTATAAAGAATTATATATTACGGCTATTCTGTTTATTATTTACACCGGAATGGCAGTGGTTGGCTATTGGCAGTGGAAAAAATTAATGAACGAATGAAAAAATGGATAATGTATATATTGTGACATCAACCACTTAAAATTTTTCATTCTTCCATTTCTTCATTATTTCATTCTTTCATTGGAATAACCTCCCATTGGCTTATCAGCTTCTTATTTCCCTGTTTCTTCCAAAACCAATCATTCACTTTAGAGGTAACAAAAGCACTACCTGCACCTAGCAAAGCACCTGCCAATACATCCGATGGATAATGCATTCCGAGGTTCATGCGAGAATAACCTACCGAGCAAGCCCATAAATAACTGGGTACTATTACGTACCACTTTGGATATTTTAAACTCAAAGCTGTAGCGGTAGTAAAAGCCAAAGAAGTATGTCCCGAAGGAAACGAATTAGACGTTTCAGTGGTATACGGAATAATATCCGAATAAGTGACATAAGGACGAGGTCTACCAACAAAGTGTTTCAACGAATAGGTCAACACACCATCAACACCAACTGCAACACCAACATATAAGGCATTTTTCAGCAAATCATCATCTTTCTCGATCAAGGCCACAGCACCCATTATAACCGGAACTCCAATAGCAACTCCGGTTGTAGTATTGGAAATGAATTTGGAGAACCCAATAGTGCCGGTAGAACTATTTATACTTCTTAGCAGGTCAATATCTGCATTTTGTGCCGAAACTTGTGTACTAAATATCGAAAAGGCACTCCAAAGCAGAATAATTGTCGTAAATTTGCACATATTTTTTTGCGTCAAAGATAAGGCATTTTGTTGAATTGTTGAATTGTTGAGTTGGAGCTATCAGATAGTAAATCGTAAATGAATAAATTGTAAATACACTTGATGATAAAAGTTTCTATTCTCGGGCCTGAATCAACAGGAAAAACGGAGTTAGCTAAAAAACTGGCTGAACATTTTAAAGCACCCTGGGTACCCGAATATGCACGCGAATATGTTGAGAAACTAACTATTCCGTATGATTATAACGATGTTTGTAATATAGCATTAACGCAAATTGAACAGGAAAAACATTACGAGGAACATCCCGAATTAAGTGAAAACTATGTCTTCTTCGATACGGATTTGATTATCACTAGCGTTTGGTTTGAACATAAATATGCTCTTGTTCCCGACTTTGTTTCGGAGAGATTAAAAAAGGATTATTTCGATTTCTATTTGCTTTGTGCTCCTGATTTACCTTGGGAACCTGATCCAGTAAGGGAACATGGCGATGATCGTGAGTTTTTCTTCAATTGGTACAAGACTAAAATTGAACAAACGGGTAAACCCTATGTTATTGTAAATGGGTCTGGTAACCATCGGATTCAGAATGCAATTAATGCTTTAGAGATAAAGGCGGAGGAACAGGCAAAGGTATAGGCAAGGGCAATTATAATTCCTATACGATTCTTGGTTCTTTTCTCTAATAAATAACTTTAAGATATTCAAAAAATGAAAAACGAATTACTAGAAACAATTAAGAAGCTTTCCAAAATGGAAGGTTATAAGGACGTTTGTCATGAACAGGGGCAAAACGATCCTATGCCATCAAACGAAGTGTTACATGAAATAGTCCAACTTGTACGTTCTATTTTATTTCCCGGATTCTTTGGCGATGCGGCTGTAAACACAAACACCATGTTGTACCATATTGGAGTCAATATCGATCGCTTACAATTATTGCTTACACAACAAATTAAAGCTGGAATGTGCTTCATTTGTCAATCCGAAATAGAAAAAGTAAGCGAGTTTGACAGTATTGCCAAAGAAAAAGCTACGGCATTAATAATTCAATTACCCGAAATACGCGAAAAGCTACATACCGATGTAATTGCAGCTTACAATGGAGACCCCGCTGCCAAAAGTTTCGGCGAAGTCATTTTTTGCTATCCCAGCATTAGGGCTATCAGCAATTATCGTCTGGCACATGCTTTACTGCTGTTGGATGTGCCGCTTATTCCACGTATAATTACCGAAATGGCACATTCCGAAACCGGCATAGATATTCATCCGGGAGCCACTATTGGTGACTATTTCACCATCGACCATGGAACCGGTGTGGTAATTGGCGAAACTACCATTATTGGTAGCAATGTGAAAATGTATCAGGGAGTAACTCTTGGCGCAAAAAGTTTTCCGTTAGACAAAAATGGTAATCCGATCAAAGGCATTAACCGTCATCCCCGCATTGGAGATAATGTTATCATTTATTCCAATTCCACCATTTTAGGAACTATAACTGTAGGTGATGGGGCTGTTATTGGTGGTAATCTTTGGATCGATGAAGATGTACCCGCAGGTGCTAAACTGGCACAAAAGAAATTGAAGTAGTAGAACTTTTGAAATTAGATTTTTGAATATAAAAAAATTGATTCAACAAAAAACTTATGGAATTTGAAATGTTAGCAAAAACCTTTCGTGGGTTAGAAGAAGTACTGGCTACCGAATTGGTAAATATTGGTGCCAACAATGTGCAACTTCAACGAAGGGCAGTTAGTTTTACAGGCGATAAAGCCTTAATGTACAAAGCAAATTTATGCTGTCGTACGGCTTCACGCATCTTAAAACCTATTTTGTCATTCGATGCATCGAATCCCGACGAAGTGTACGAGCAGGTAAAAAAAATCAACTGGATAGAATATATGTCAGTTGATAGCACTTTTGCCATTGATTCGACCGTATATTCGGAAGAATTTCGTCATTCCAAATTTGTAGCCTACCGTGTGAAGGATGCTATTGCCGATTGGTTTACCGAAAAATTTGACCGCCGTCCGTCGGTACGATTGGATAGTCCGCAAATAATGATAAACATTCACATTGCCGATCGAAAATGTACGCTTTCGTTGGATAGTTCAGGTGAATCCTTACACAAACGAGGTTATCGCGTAGCGCAAACAGAAGCACCACTCAACGAAGCACTGGCAGCCGGTATGTTGCTGATGGCAGGTTGGAAAGGTGAATCAAATTTTCTGGATCCCATGTGCGGATCGGGAACCTTGTTGATTGAAGCCGCGTTGATAGCACTCAATATCCCGCCAGGCATTTATCGTTCTTCGTTTGCATTTGAGAAATGGAGCGATTTTGATGAAGAACTCTTCGATGCGTTGTATAATGACGATTCATACGAACGTCCTTTCGATTTTAAAATCTATGGTTCCGATAATTCACCTCGTGCCATCAAAATAGCCGAACAAAATATTAAAAGTACCGGTTTAAGTAAATATATCGAATTACAGGTAACACCCATTCAGAAACTCGAAGCACCTGCCGATAATTGCCTGATAGTAACCAATCCACCTTATGGCGAACGCATCACCTCCGACGACATTTACGGACTATACGCTGCGCTGGGTACTACCATAAAACATAAATTTGCCGGAAGTTCAGTCTGGGTGATTAGTTCGCACGATGAATGTCTGGATAAAATCGGTCTGAAACCATCAGAACGCATCCGCTTACTGAATGGATCGCTTGATTGCTGGTATAACCGCTACGATATATTTGCAGGTAAACGGAATGATTTCGTTACAAAACAAAATGAAAATTCGGAGAAGGCAGTTGATAATACGGATATTGAAAAATAATTTCGTTGATTATTATTCATTATATCATTTAAATTCAATCGTTTGTAAAGTGTGAATTGTAAATTGTAAACTGTAAATGATTAAACTGTTTGTCAGTTCCAAAAAATACCTTACTTTTGCACCGCAATTGCCCAGATGGCGGAATTGGTAGACGCGCTGGTCTCAAACACCAGTGGATTCATTTCCATGCCGGTTCGATCCCGGCTCTGGGTACTTAAACCTCTCTTAATCGTATGATTTTGAGAGGTTTTCATTTTAAATGAACCACACGCAAAGTTTCATGTCCAAACTGCTAATCAAAAATATATTATTCATTGCTAGACTTCAAGATAGAAGATAAGGAAATTTTGTAAAAAAGAATAGAAATTAGGCGAGAAGATAAATATTTTTAGTTTAAACTATTCTTTATTCCGAACAAAACTCTCCAAAAATCAGTTAGTTCTAATACATAGAATTACCTTTCTTAAAAAACATTATTATGAATCTACTGGAACAACTAAAAACTTACACCAAAGTCGTAGCTGATACGGGTGATTTTGAATCAATTGCAGCTTATAAACCGGCTGACGCAACAACCAATCCATCTTTGATTTATATAGCTGCGATGGATACCAAATACAGTTCACTTATTGACGATGCTTTGCTTTATGCCAAAGGAAAATCGAATGATAAAAGCGTGCAACTGAAATTAGCCATGGATAAACTGGCGGTGAATTTTGGATTAAAAATACTTGAAATTGTTCCCGGACGGGTTTCAACCGAAGTGGATGCGCGCTTGTCGTTCGATACGAAAGGCACCATTGTCAAAGCCAGAGAACTTATTTCACTTTACGAAGCAAATGGTATTTCGCGAGAACGTATATTAATAAAAACCGCTTCTACCTGGGAAGGTATTAATGCTGCCGAAGTACTTGAAAAAGAGGGCATTCATTGTAATCTGACCCTGCTATTTTCATTGGCACAAGCAGTTCGTTGTGCTGAGGCAGGTGTGACACTTATTTCGCCTTTTGTGGGTCGTATACTCGATTGGCACAAAAAAGACCGGGGTGTGACAGAAATACCTGCCACTGAAGATCCGGGTGTTCTTTCCGTTACGGAGATATACAATTATTACAAAAAATACGGTTACAACACCATTGTGATGGGAGCCAGCTTCCGTAGCATGGCTGAAATTGTTGAATTGGTAGGCTGCGATGCTTTGACCATTGCACCTTCATTGCTCAAGGAACTGGAAAGTACCGAAGGTAAACTTGAACAGAAACTGGACACAAAAAAAGCAAAAGAGATGGAGATAAAGAAAATAGAGATGGATGAAAATACCTTCCGTTGGATGATGAACGAAGATGCCATGGCAACCGAAAAACTGGCAGAAGGAATTCGTAATTTTACTAAAGATTTGGTGAAACTGGAGAAACATTTGGAAACAATGATTTAAAACTTGCCACTTAATGATTTAAAAATGGAAATCTTGCGATTTCCATTTTTTTTACACTTAAAACATAACAGAAATAATTCAAGTTACAGTGACTGTTTAGTAGAATAAATTCAGTAGTTTTGTATCCAATTTTTCCCTATGTTTACTCGTTCACTTGTCTACTCGTTTACAGACTCCTAACTTGTAAACAGAAACCCTAATTATTAATGATCGACCAAACTACTATAGACCGAATAACCGATGCTGCACAAATACAAGATGTGGTGTCGGATTATGTTACCCTGAAAAAACGCGGGGTGAACTTACTCGGGCTGTGTCCGTTCCACAACGAAAAAACTCCTTCGTTTATAGTTTCGCCGGGCAAAGGTATTTTCAAATGTTTCGGTTGCGGGAAAGGGGGTAATGCTGTGCACTTTATCATGGGTCACGAGCAGATATCATATTATGAGGCGCTGAAATTTCTGGCCAAGAAATACAATATTGAGGTACAGGAACGTGAACTCTCGTCCGAGGAAATGGCAGTGCGCAACGACCGCGAGAGTATGTTCCTGGTGAACGAATTCGCGCAAAAGCATTTCAGCCACACACTGCACAATCATATTGACGGTAAATCTATTGGTCTCAGCTATTTTCGCGAACGTGGTTTCCGCGATGATATTGTCCAAAAATTCCAACTCGGTTATAGTCTCGACCAACGAGATGCTTTTACGCAAGCTGCTATCAAAGCCGGATATCAGAAAGAATATCTGGTCAAAACCGGTTTGACTTTCGAAGGAGAGAATAATTATCTGGCTGACCGTTTTCGTGGACGTGTGATGTTTCCTGTACATTCACTTTCGGGAAAAGTAGTAGCTTTTGGAGGACGAATTCTTAAAAAAGACGACAAAACAGCGAAGTACGTCAACTCGCCCGAATCGGAAATTTATCATAAAAGTAACGAACTCTACGGTATTTATTTTGCAAAGCAATCCATCGTTAAACAAGACCGTTGTTACTTAGTAGAAGGTTATACTGATGTAATTTCAATGCATCAAAGTGGCATCGAAAACGTAGTTTCTTCGTCAGGAACATCGCTTACGCCGGGTCAAATTCGCTTGATTCACCGTTTTACCGAAAACGTAACGGTCATCTACGACGGCGATCCTGCCGGTATCAAAGCTTCCATTCGTGGTATCGATTTATTACTGGAAGAAGGGCTGAACATCAAAGTTTTGCTCCTCCCTGATGGTGACGATCCTGATTCTTTTGCACGGAAACACAATGCTTCAGATTTTATTGATTACGTTCAAAAAGAATCTTCCGACTTTATACGATTTAAAACCAATCTGTTATTGGCTGACGCCGGCAACGACCCTGTGAAACGGGCAGGTTTGGTTCTCGATATTGTGAGTAGTATTGCCATTATTCCCAACAATATTATCCGTAGTGAATATGTAAAAGAATGCAGCACTTTGCTCAATGTGGATGAGAAAATGTTGTATCACCAAATTAACAAACTCAAAAATACCGAACAGGAGAAAAATGCCATTCGCCGCCAACCTGAAGTACAAAACATTCCGCACTTTGAGGACATGGACAGTTCTGTTGGTCAGACTGCTATAGTTTCAAAATACGAAACTGAAGAACGTAATATTTTGCAAGTGTTGGTTAAATATGGCGATAAGTTGTTTTATTATGCCGATCCCGAAAACCAACATCCGGTTACAGTGGGTGATTATATTCTAGAAGAACTGGAACGCGACCAACTATTATTCGACAATCCATTACATGCCTTGATGTTGGAAGAATACAGGAATAATTATATGCAAGATGCTTTTGTAGCCGAAAGGTTTTTTTTACATCATTCCAATAGCGAAATAAGCATGATTACCGCCGATTTAATTTCGGAAAAATATACGTTAAGCAAAATTCACTCAAAAATTAAAAAGATAGAAGACGACGCCGACAGACTTATTGACTTGGTTCCCCGTGTGGTATTTGAATTTAAAAACAGTCTGATTTTGGACCAAATTAAACGTAAACTCTTGGAAATGAAAGTAGCTAACGAGAACAAAAACAATATGTTGGTAGATGAAATCATGCAAGAAATGAGTCAATTGGAGGTGGTGAAGAAACAATTATCGAAAACACTGGGAGAGAGAATTATTATTAAACTCTAAGGGCTCTAAAGGATATAAAGGAAGGTAAAGGAAATAAAAGCTTTAAGACTGTAGGTTATATAAGTACTAATTAGCAATCAGTCAGATTTATAGTTTTACGATTACACAATTCAACAATAAAAAATGATTCTATTTGACCAAATTATATTCGGACCCATCCAAAGTCGGCGACTGGGACTTTCCTTAGGCATAAATCTCTTACCCATTGATGCTAAAATCTGCTCATTCGATTGCATTTATTGCGAATGTGGATTTAATACCACCATGCAGGAATCGCCCATTCCTAGTCGGGAACAAGTACGCACAACCTTGGAAACAAAGTTGCAGGAAATGGTTTCTGCTAATGAAATACCTGATGTAATTACCTTTGCCGGGAATGGTGAACCTACTTTGCACGCGGAATTCGAAGGCATTATAGACGACACCATTTTATTACGAAATAAATATTGTCCAACAGCCAAGGTAAGCGTATTGTCGAATTCCACGCGCATTCATAAGCCGCACGTCTTCAGTGCATTGAACAAAGTTGACAACAATATCCTGAAATTCGATACTGCCATTGACCGCACTCTGCAGCTTGTTGATAGACCAACAGGTAAACATATAAATGTGGCTTGGTTCGTCGAGCATTTGAAAAAGTTTGAAGGTCATTTAATTATCCAAACCATGTTTTTACGTGGTGAATTTAATGGAGAAAAATTTGATAATACTACCGATATAGAAATAGAAGCATGGCTTAAAGCTTTAGAAGAAATACGTCCGCAGCAAATAATGATTTACACCATCGATCGCGAAACACCAGCTCAAAATCTGGAAAAAATTTCGCAAGAAGAATTAAATGTTATTGCAAAAAAAGTCAGAGAACATGGATTTGAGGTATCGGTAGCGGAGTGAGAGCACAAAATCTCAAAGAGTGCGAAGCACCTTTGAGAGTTTAAAAATACAATATCAGCGAAACTCTTTTGGGTGCTTCGCACTCCAAAAGGATTAAAGAAAGTTATCATGAAGATACTCATTTGTCCGCTTAACTGGGGATTGGGACATGCCACGCGCTGTGTACCGATTATCCGACAACTGATGGCTGAAGGTCATGAACCGGTGGTAGTTTCGGATGGCTTTCCACTACAATTTCTACGACAAGAATTTCCAACGCTTCGCTTTATTGAATTACCTTCCTATTCTGTTTATTATGCTGTAGGAAAATCGCAGGTTGGTGCCATGATATTCAACTTTCCAAATATTATCCGCGGAATAATAAATGAATATATCTGGCTGAGAAACTTATTGTTGTCAGAGCATTTCGACCAGGTAATCTCTGACAACCGCTTCGGAATGTGGAATAAACATGTTCATTCCATTTACATGACCCATCAACTGATGATAAAAATGCCGGGAAATTTGAAATTTCTTGAGCCATTGATTCACATGATTCACAAAGGATTTATCAACCGTTATGATGAATGTTGGATTCCAGACACGGAAGAAAACGGTGGTTTGTCAGGAGATTTGGCCCACAAATACTCGCTTCCAAAGAATGCAAAATTTATTGGAATGCTTTCCCGTTTTCGAGGCATGGAAAACACGCAACAGAACACGAATTATGATGTGGTGGCAGTCATTTCGGGCGTAGAACCGCAACGAAGCATTTTAGAAGATAATTTGATTCAAGAATATCGAAACCGATCTGAAAAAACGTTGATTGTTTGCGGTCAACCACAAAAAACGAAAAACGAAAAACGAATTGGGAATATTAGTCTGGTTTCACATCTATCTGATGTAGATCTGGCTGCGGTTTTACTTGGAGCAAAAAAGATAATTTGCCGTTCGGGCTATTCCAGCATAATGGATTTGAATGCACTGAAATGTATGCAAAAAGCCGAATTGATTCCTACGCCCGGTCAAACCGAACAAGAATATCTTAAATCAATACATAGTTGAACCAAGAGTCAAGAACCAAGACTATTTCACAAACTAATTAACCAATTAACTAACCCTATGAATATCAGCAAAAGTTCTCTTCACCCCTTTTTTATAGTGAACATCGGTATATCCAAAAATTACAAACAATCCTTCGCGTGATGGGTATTTAATATCCCATTTTTCACGGAACTGTCGTGCTTTTTTGCCATATTGAATAAAAGGATGAACAGCACCGAGCATACAGGTTCCCAAACCCAGCGATTCGCCTGCCAACATAGCATAAGTGGCAGCTATTATCGGGTCGGCAGGGTCAGCGTAAGGCGAACCATAGAAATACATGGCCACCGGTGCATCGTAATTTATCCAGTTATCGCCTTTATCCATGTTATCTACAAAAATATCTAACACCGGTTTAATAAAACTGCGCATCATTTCATCGGTTGCTTTTCCCCAAAACGGACGCATCAGTGCCAAGAACCAGTTGGAAGCCATCCAACTGATAGTACTTAGATATTTCGAAAATTCTACAGCAAAAGCTCGTACTTGCGTTTTGTTTTCCAACACCAACACATGCACATCCGATGGAGGTAAACCCATGGGTGCTGTTTGAGCAGCTTCGAGAATCTGGTCAATTTTTTCTTTTTCTACCGCTATGTCTTTAAATTCGCGAATGCTACGGCGGCGTTGGAGCATTGCCAGCAAACTTTCATAACCAGGAACAGTGCTTTTATCGGGCAAATTGAATAATTGAATCGGTGATAATGTGCGTCCTTCGATGGCAATTACATTGGTTGGACAAACCATCATGCAATGTCCACAACCCACACAACCAAATATTGATTTATCAGATAATACAGCTTTGTGATTGACAATTTCTAAACCAAAATCTTTACAGACATCTACACACAGGCCACAACCGGTACATTTTTCTGTATCAATAAAAATATTGGCAGGGTCTTTTGTTCGGGAAGTTGGGATAGCCATGGTATTTTCAATTTAACTATTTACAATTACGATTAATCAATGCTCTTCATGTGAATTTACAAACTAAAATTTGATACAAATGTAATGAAAATATTTTCTAAGATTATACAGCTACAAAAAAAACCGCTAAGATTATTCTTTTAATAAGAATTCTCTCAGCGGTTAGAATCTAGTGTTAACTACACAAACTTAAAAACTTTAATTCTAATATTTTATCTACGATTTGATTCTGAATTACCGGAACGATTTCCTTTATCTGATTTTGAATCATTGCTTCGTGTATTTTCGGTTGGCTTCCGTTCTACAGGTTTTGTTTCTGTACGGCTTGGTTGATTTACTACAGGTGTAGACCTGGTATTATTTTCACGTACAACCGGTGCCGATGGTCTACTTTCATTATTATTGTTTGCTGGACGAGTTTGATAGCTTTCACGACTAGGTTGATTTACTACAGGAGTAGGTCTGGTATTATTCTCAGGTCTATCCGTATTTGGCGTTCTGCTTTCATTATTGTAATTGTTTGATGGTGATTGGTAAGTTCTGCTATTTGAGTTCGGATTTGATCTTGTATTCAGATTGCGTTCTACATTCTGACTTCGATTTATTTCTGCATTACGGGTCGGAGTATTTGATGGTGTATAAGTTCTGTTATTTGTATTCCTTTCATTCATGTATGTATTTCGAGTTCCGTTAATATTGTTCACTGCTCCGGGATTTCTACGTCCCGATTCGTTACCCTGGTACGTCGGGCGAGTTTGCAAACCTGATGCTCCACCATTCCTGTTTACTTGAATATCTTGTTTGTTACGGACATTTTCGTTACGATTTGTGAAATTACGATCGGGATATCTTTTCCCGTAATCATTACGACTTACCGATCTCTCCAATCTTTCTGCGTTTATATTTCTTCGGGTATTTGTATAATAATATCTGTGATCGCGATTGATTTGCGAATTTATATGCGACATATACATATTCGCTTCATAAGGTTGGCGATTGCGATAATAGCGGGGATAATAACCCCAATAATAAGGAGAATTCCAACTAGAATACCGACTCCCCCAGAAGAAAGAGAAAATTGAAGGGGTGTATTCATAAACCGGTTCGATAATATAATTGTCACCGTACATATAAGGGTCACCAATTACCTGAACAATAGTTCTTCTATTATCATTCCTCTCAACCACGATAGTTGCAACGTCCTGAAAGACATCTCTATCCAAAACTGCTTGTATAACTACCACGTGTACATTATCTTCCGATGATTCAATTACACGCAAATAATCGACTTCACCATCATTGTTTAAATCAAGATTGGAAATTTGACTGTCATAATCATTCAGTCTCATTTCGAAGTCCTGTAAATCTTTCGATTCTCCAAAAACAGAAGCCACAGCCTGTAAATCGAGATTATTGCTAATATCGTCATTTTGGGCTTCAACCGTAATTCTTTTTTGTGCCAAACATTGAGTGGTTATTAGTAAAATTACCACTAACAGGCTTGCTACTTTTGCTTTCATAATCGTAAAATTTAAGTTGTGAATAATCTGACTTCTGATATCTTTTGAGAACTATCATTTGTTTGTACATCGACCTATCCAATTATTGTGCCAAAAAAATACAGCAAGAATCAAGTGCCAAGAAGCAAGACTTTATTTGCTAATTATCAAACATTTACAAATCAACTAATCAGTTTAATTTATCCGATTTATATAAGAATGAAATCAAACTAAATTCAATTTCGATAGTGAAAACAAACTTATTAAAGTCATCTTTATCAGATTTAGGACTAAATTTTCTTATCTTTGCCCCAAACAACTTTTCAATTATGAATTCATTGGATCTTTTTCTTCTGATTCCTATTGCTTTGGGATTTATTTTTGGTCTTTTTAAAGGCTTAATTAAAGAGCTAACATCCCTTGCTGCCATTGTTTTCGGCATTTACGGAGCTAAACTTATGGCCCCATTACTTTCAGGTATTCTGATTAATAAATTCGATTTCTCCATCAAAACGGCACTACCCATAGCATATCTATTATTATTTATTGCCATTGGTATTGTATTCCTTTTACTGGCCAAAATGCTCGATAAAATATTTGAATCCATGTCATTGGGTGGATTAAATAAACTGTTGGGAGGACTATTTGGCGGACTAAAATTCGCATTAATTGTTAGTGTCTTACTGAATGTGTTTAATGCTTTGGATAGCAGATTTAGTATTCTTAAAGCCGAGACAAAAGAAAATTCGATAGCTTACCTTCCTTTGATGAAACTTGGTCCTACATTGTGGGAAGAAGCAAAAAAGACAAAAGCAGATTAATTCATAATGCCTAATTAAAGACATTTTTGAAATTAAGGTAAAATCTAAAATGAAAAAGACATTATCGAAATTAACTGAAAAGGATTCCAAAATTTTCAAGCAAAAAGAAAGTTTAAAAGGCAATTATTCTTCATTTACCAATGAGTGCGGTTGCGATGAAGCTGGACGTGGTTGTCTGGCAGGTCCTGTGCTGGCGGCTGCAGTTATTTTACCTCTCAATTTTGTTTGTCCGCTGCTAAATGATTCAAAACAACTTACCGAAAAACAGCGAAACAAACTTCGTCCTATTATAGAAAAGGAAGCACTGGTATGGGCGGTGGCGGAAGTGAGTAATACCGAAATTGATGAAATCAACATATTAAATGCTTCCATTCTGGCCATGCATCGTGCTGTTGACAAACTTATTATTCGTCCTGAATTTATCATTGTGGATGGAAATCGATTTAAATCTTACAACGACATTCCGCATCTGGCCATTGTAAAAGGTGACAGTAAATATCTCTCGATTGCAGCTGCTTCGGTGCTAGCCAAAACACATCGTGATGAACTCATGCAACAACTACATGAAGAATTTCCGCAATATGACTGGCAAAAGAACAAAGCCTATCCTACCCTTAAACATCGGGCAGCCATTCGTCTGCATGGTACAACGCCACATCATAGAATGAGCTATAATTTATTGGGAGATGGAAAGATTAAAGGCAAAGAAAGAAAGTCTAAAGTGTGAGGTTCAATACTAACTACCAACTAGAAACTACAAACTAGAAACTACAAACTAACATTAGAATGGATACCCGATGGCCAGGTGAACCGCAACATCATCTGTCCAGGTAGGATTGACACGCCATTGTTCCAAACGAGTCTTAGCCGGATCGAACAGTTTCACACCGAAATCGACACGGGCAATAAAGAAAGAAAAGTCAAAACGAAGTCCCAATCCATAAGCAATAGCAATTTGTTTCAAAAAAGTATCATATTTAAAGGTTCCGCCTTTTTGTGTTTCGTAGTCCTTTATCGTCCATATATTACCGCCATCTAAAAACGCAGCGCCTTCGAGCAACCAAAAGAGTTTAGTTCGATATTCCATACTCATATCCAACTTAATATCTCCAACCTGATTATAATCCCGTCTGTTTTTTTCTGTAATTCTTTGATATACGCCAGGTCCCAAGGTGCTTTCGCTCCAACCTCTGACGCTGTTGGCGCCACCACTGTAAAAACGTTTTTCGTAGGGAATTACATCCGCATTTCCATAAGGGACACCTAATCCAACACCCAGATGATATACAAACCGGTTGTACTTATCAAAAATCTGGTGATGTGTTAAATTATATTCTGCCTTCACATATTGGGAATAACGTATGCCGAAAAGTCGATAGGAACTATCAACAGCATTTGGAATGCTTCCCAGTAGCTTACTCATACCATACAGCAAATTACCGGCAGTTTCTATATTATATCGCATCGAAGAATAGTCTTTCATGGGACGATTGGCATTAAAGTTGGTATATGTACCGGTATAACCCATGCGCATAATAAAGTGATCCTGATAGTTATATGGATTAAACTTCGGAGGTATTACATTCAAAAAACTATCACGGAAATTCTGGTATATGGAATCAAAATGCATATAACTTAAATCAAACAATTCGAAACTGTGGCGAAATTGTTTCCGAATCCACGAATACTTCACACCGGCACTTATACTTTTTGTAGAAAATTCACCCGGACGAAATTGAGAACTGAAAGTACTTGTAAATTCTGTATTTGCATGCATATTCCGCTTAAAATCATAACCGCCGAAAGGAAGCATGAACTTTGGAAACTTCAACCCGGCTTGTACACCCAATTCCTGTGCCCAAATATTTTTTTGCCATTCATAAGCCCCTCGTAATTGCATTGATAAAGTTTCGGCTCCTTTAAAAACATTGCGATGCATAAAATTGAGTGTTCCTGCCCCACCCCAATATCCTTCAGTATAAGTTCCTTCTGCTTCTGCTGATACAGAAAGTGCTTTTGCCGGAATAATGATAATGTAACAATCGAGTAAACTGTCAGCGGATTGTTTAAAGCTAATGTTTACATATTTAACCGGTCCGAGCGTGTTGAGTGCCTGATAGGTTTTTTCTACGGCTTCGTCACTATAAAGCGATAGTGGATTGATGAAGGTATTTTGTACCAATGCATCCAGTTTAATTACACGTTGTTTAGGAGTAACCAAGATGAAATTGCGAAACTCAACCGTATCTAAGGCTTCTTTGTTAGCCAAATCACTCCCCACACCGGCATCCGTATTGGTATAAAATATCACTTTCCGAATTGTGTACTGTTTAAAAATAACCTTGTCAATTGAATCGCTATTCCGCTTGAGATAATCGCTCAATTCGAGGCTAACATCAACCTTATGTAAGTTAAGGGTACTATCGGCCGAATAAGTCAAAAAATCTTTGTTGAAATTATAATATCCCGATTGACGAAAACTGGTGGATATACGTTCCCTTTCGGCATTAAAAACATCGGTATCGAACAACATATTGGAACGAATAAGCGAACGGGAAGTATCAGCAGCAATTTCAGTCAATGCCACGTTTTTTAAATTAATATTATAGTCACGCAATGTGTAAGGTTTGTTGAATATGATGTTATAATTCACTACGGCTTTTTTATCTTTAGTGGTCACATTACTTTCAACCTTGGCGTGAATGTATCCTTTGTTTTCGAGGAATCGTTGAAGTTGTTGAACCGAAAGAGATGTAAGTGATGAGTTATAAATTACCGGTTTATCGCCAATACGTTTAAGGGTTTTATTAATACCTTTAGTAGAATCTTTTCCCGCTAAATTATAGATTCCCAACTGCAACCGAAAGTAGTTAAATATTTTAGCATTAGGTGTCTGTCTTAAATAATCTTTTAGCTCAGTCTGTTGAATATCTTTTGTATCGGTTTTAATATGTACTTTGTCGAGCAGGTATTCTCCATCGGGCACAAACTTTGTTGTACTACAAGCCGAGAGCAGTAAAACAACTACAATAAGAGAACCGAAAACACGCATCTTCATACCCAACACAAAAAAGTATTTAAAAATATTCTGCAAATATAGCTTTTTTATCGTTTTCTTTGGTAGCTTTGTCGTATAAAATTTGAAAAACCTTTTGAAGCATGAAGCTCCCAAAAGAGTTTTTTTAAAGCAATATTTCTAATTCCAAACTCTCAAAGATAATTTGTACTCTTTGAAGTTTAAAGAAAAAACTATGATTTCGAAAAGTAAAATAAAACTCATTAGCAGTCTTTCTCAAAAGAAATTTCGTGATGAGACGGGCTTGTTCGTTGCCGAAGGAACCAAACTGGTATTGGATTTAATTCCTACCTTTTCTTGTACGCTGCTGGTAGCCACCACTGATTGGTTCAGTGAAAACAAAATATTAAAAGCAGATGAGGTGATAGAAGTGGAAGCGGATGAATTGAAAAAGATATCGAATCAGAAAAGTCCGCAAGGTGTGCTGGCTGTTTTTGTGAAACCAAGTTATAGCTGGACAAAGGAAGCATTAAGTAATAAACTCAGTTTAGCCTTAGACGATGTGCAGGATCCCGGCAATCTGGGAACTATACTGCGCATAGCCGATTGGTTTGGCATTTCGGATGTTTTTTGTTCGGAATATACAGCCGATGCCTATAGTCCAAAAACCGTACAAGCCACCATGGGAGCATTGGCAAGGGTAAAAATACATAGCGTGAACTTAGCGGAATTTTTGCAAAACTGTAGCGACATACTGCCCATATACGGTACCTTAATGAATGGTGAAAACATATATAACAAAACATTGACTCAACAGGGTATTATCGTGATGGGAAATGAAGGCAACGGAATATCAGCAACGATTGAAAAATTCGTTAGCGAACGTCTGCTGATACCAAATTTCCCAGCCGGACAAGTTACTTCCGAATCGCTGAATGTAGGAGTGGCTACTGCGCTGGTTTGTGGAGAGTTTAGAAGAAGAGTTATTCGGTAGTTTATAGTTGGTAGTAGGTAGCATCCCAGTCCTGAAAATACAGGACTAAAAATGTAATGAAACAAATTCTGATCAATCCTGACAACGGATAAATCCCGATAGCTATCGGGACCTGGCAGCGGTTGAAAAAGGAAAGTAGTTTCTTAAGAGTTTATAGCAAACAAACTTAAATTCTTCTTTCTTCTTAAATGCAATAATTATTTCAAATAGACTTGCCATTCGAAAATAAATCTTAATTTTGTATTTCTTATGTCCCTAGAAGTCTATTTGTTAAGTCTAATCTAGATATATGTTCAATCGTTACATTTTCAGTGCCATTCTTTTAGTGTTTTCATTCAACTTTACAAGAGCACAAACAGCTAATCACTGGGAAACAGCAGTTTTTAATAATGATACATGGCGCTATTTTGTCGGTACATCAGAGCCTGACATTTACTGGAGAAATACTGATTTCGATGATTCCAACTGGAAAAGTGGTATCGGAGGATTCGGTTTTGGAGATGGGGATGATAACACTATAATAAGTCAATGTACATCTGTATATATCCGTATAAAGTTTAATGTGACTGATACTACCAGTATTGCTACTGTATTATTGAATATGGATTATGATGATGCTTTTGTAGCCTATCTCAACAATTCCGAAATCGCCAGAGTTGGAATTACAGGTGTCCATCCGGCTTATAATGTATTGGGAAACGACCACGAAGCCCAGATGTATAAAGGGAATTTACCCGAATCGTTTCTAATCAATAAGAGCAAACTTTCTCTTTGCTTAAAACAAGGGATGAATGTTTTGACTGTACAGGTACATAACAGTACGGCAACATCATCTGACCTGTCGTCAAATGTTTTTTTATCATTTCTGATAAACAATTCATCAACTTACTTCAGAAGTGTTCCGAACTGGTTTAAAGCACCATTTGTATTTACCTCATCCAACCTGCCCATAATCACTATCAAAACTCAACCTGGCGTAAATATTATTGATGAACCTAAGGTTGCAGCCACCATGACGGTCTATAATAACGGTATAAGAAATAATCTCAGCAATCAGGTTCCGGAATATAAAGGTAATATCGGTATTGAAATACGGGGTTCTTACTCACAAACTTTTCCTCAAAAATCCTATGGTATCGAAACACGCGATTCTTTAGGCGAAAATATGAATGTCAGACTATTGGGAATGCCCAAAGAAAACGATTGGGTATTGTTGGCAAATTATAATGACAAAGCATTAATGCGCAATAGCCTTGCTTTCGATTTGTTTCGGGAAATGGGACATTATGCACCCCGAATTAAACATTGTGAAGTTGTAGTAAATGATGATTATCTTGGGATATTTCATTTTGGAGAAAAGATTAAACAAGATAAAAACAGGGTCAATATTGCATCCATTGAACCTACTGACTCTACCGGAGATAAGGTAACCGGAGGTTACATTTTTAAAACCGATTATACTGATGCTACAAATAATTGGCTAAGCAGTTTTTCACCCATCAATAAAGCCGGAGCAAAAGTTTATTTTGTATATCACGACCCAAAACCGGAAGATATAACAGCGCCACAAAAAAAATATCTGAAGGAATATATCAATGCGTTGGAAACTGTGCTTTACAGCAGCAACTTTAATAATCCGTCTACAGGATACAGGGCTTATCTCGACGAAGCTTCATTTATAGATTACTTTATTATTGGTGAAATTACGCGCAATCCGGATACCTATAAAAAAAGTCGTTACTTCTATAAAGACAGAGATAGTCTGGATAGAAAGGTATATTCAGGACCGGTATGGGATTATGACTGGGCCTATAAAAATATAAACAATACCTGTGTCAACGAAAATCAAACTGGTGGTTCCGGTTGGTCTTATCTGGTAAATGAATGTAATCCAAGCCCGGTTCCACCCTGTTGGGAAGTAAGAATGTTACAAGATACGGTTTTTGCCAATGCCATTAATAGCCGGTATTTTCAACTGAGAAAAACAATAATGAGTAACACTAAAATCGATCAGTATATTGATTCTATTGCTACAGTGGTGAATGAAGCACAACAGCGTCATTATATCAAATGGCCGACACTGGGTATCAATGTAGGTACACCTGAATTGGATGCGCAACCAACAACTTATAGCGGCGAAATTACGAAATTCAAAAACTGGCTTCACACACGTTTGGGTTGGTTGGATGCGAATATGGTTGGTCGTAAATCAGTTAACACGGCTGTTGGAACTCCAAAATTAGCCATTTTCAAAATTTTCCCGAATCCCGTTGCTTCAACTTTGTATATTGAATCGGACAAGATGATTCAAAGCATTGATTTAATGAATATAAGCGGTCAAACTATAAGTCATCTTCAAAATATAGGAACAAGTTATACAACACTTGATTTAGGACACTTAACGAATGGTGATTATCTGGTTAATGTGAAACTGGTTAATGGTGAAAGCATAACTCAGAAAGTGATAAAACAATAAAACGGATTGCAAAATCAGAGCTTAAATTGAATTTATAATCGGATTGAAAATCCTTATAATACATACAGTTGGGATTGCAACAATTCACTTCGTTCATGACCGCTGGTTCCCCATGCTGGCGTAGATTTGTAATTAGGAGTGTTCGCAGACCCGCGCCAGCGAGCAAAACTTCTTATAGAAATTATACAAACAAAAAAGTCTACTATCATCAGTTCTTTGACCTTTGATAGTAGACTTTTATTTATCAATTTATAGGATAAAAAACCTATTCCATTCCATTATCCAAATTCATATCGGGTGCAGTATCAGTTTTCTTCTTTTCCGTTTGTTTTGGTTTAATATTACCAAAATTATAACTTACCGACAAACCAATCATACGTCCATGAAAATAAGATTCGGAGGTTTGATAAAATCCTGTTCCTGAAGTAGTTGATCTGTGTCGTTCAGAATTAAGAATATCCCTCACCATCAGGTTTAAACTTAGTTTTCGGTCTAAGAATGTTTTGCGCAGCCCTAAATCTACAGAATATCTGGCAGCTTCAGTTCCTTGAGCAATAAGTTCAGGAGACTCGTATTCGCCGGTAATTTGTCCTGAAAATGTTTTAGACAGCATAAAGTTTGCTAAGATATTGGCACTCCACGAAAAATTGCTTTGCCCCGGAATAGTAGTTGTAACATTATATGGATCAACAAAAACGGACGCATTCATTTTACTGTAATACATATTCAGTGAAGAAGTTAAATTGAGGATAGTGAATAATTGATTTTTAGCCACCAGTTCAATCCCTGTATTTTGCGTTTTGGCAATATTCATAAAGGTATTTTCCATAGTTCCTGCATGGATATAACGCACATTTTCAATCACACTATCGGTATAGTGATAATATACAGAAGCTGATAGAGAGTGATTATCCCAGGTTTTCAAATAATTAAATTCCAGAGCTGATGAAAACTCCGGCGACAAATTGGCATTACCGAACGAAATATTGGTTGAATCGGAATAATTTTTAAAAGGATTTATTTGTCGTCCACGCGGACGATTTACCCTGCGGGTATAGTTCAATTGTAACTCGTTATTGTTGGGCAAAGTGTAAGACAAATACATGCTGGGGAAAAGCTGAAAATATGTTTTTGGAACTAAGTTTTGCACTGTTGTGGCTGTTGTATTTGTCGATTGTTTCCACATATATTCGGCACGTAAACCGGCCTGAACAGTGAGTTTATCGAATCGGTTGCCATAAGTAAGGTATGCCGCATGAATTTGTTCGTTATAATTAAAATTATTGTAATATGCAGGCATATCCACATGATTCAAACTATCACGTCCTGAAGCTTTACTAAGTCTGTTACTTATGCTACTTTGCCAGCCGGCTTCCAACTTAGCTGTTTCAGAAATCTTATTGGTATAATCTGTTTTAAATACCAGTTCTTTATTATCTTCTTCCGAAAGTTGTATAATATCCGATTTGTAAGTCGTAATAGCATCATTTTGAATATATTCACTATTAGCAGGACGCGTATGATTGGAGAAAGATAAATTAGCTGTTAAGTTTGATCCTTTTTTATCAAATTCATGTAGATAATCAAGGTTTACATTTAAACTTGGACGTGATCCTGTGCCTATGGTATTACGGTTATAGTCACGCAAAACGGTATTGGAAGGAGAATTAGTCAACAAATAATTAATATTGTTGATAGAATTTCCGCTACCAACCATACCAAATCCCGAAAGGCTAATTGTGTTTAATGTATCTAAATGAAAGTCTACACCAGATCTCATGAATAGTCCGGAGAAGGCATTGTTCATTGTGTTATTTTGACTTAATAAGGTAGTAGAATCTTGCTTTATATAATTGTATCGATCGTTCTTCCCGCCGCCTTGAAAAGACATAGCCCGGTAACCGATATTGGCATAAGCATCAATTTTACTACTACTATAATTAATATTGGCTCCCAACGAACCACCCATTTTACCACCTTCGGGGTACATAAGTCCGGCAGAAACACTTCCATAGTGTCCGGCTTTACGATTCTTTTTCAAAACCAAATTGATAATACCGGCAGTTCCTTCGGGATTAAATTTGGCCGAAGGATTGGTCATAATTTCAATGGATTCGATGCTTTCGGCAGGCATTTGTTGGAGAACCTGAGCTCGGTTGTCAGCCGTTAAACCTGAAGGTTTTCCATTGACCCAGACTTCCACATTGGCATCCTTTCGAAGCGAAACATTCCCTTCAATATCCACGGTTACAGAAGGAATATTCTTTAGCACATCGGAAGCCGAACCACCAGCTGCTGCAATGCTCTGATCGACACTAAACACTTTTTTATCGATGTCGAAGCGCATCGTTGAGCCTTGTCCAATAACTTCAACTTCGGCTAATCTTTTGCTATCCTCTACTAATTTAATAACACCTATATTCAAAGGTTTTTCATTTACATTCAAAATCTGATTAAATGTCGTATATCCGACAAAACTTACCCGAATGTTATATTTTCCATTGGGAACAGCAGGAATATTAAAAATACCATCTTTGTTGGTTATAACTCCGGCTGCAGGGATATCGGAACCTTGTTTGAACAATGCCACATTTACAAAATCCAGTGGAGTCTGAGTGTCCGCATCGATAATTTTACCATTGATACCGGAAGCAGCTATCAGTTGAATAGTAAAGAATAAAAACAGGAAAGAAAGAATCTTTTTCATACAAATGGAAATAAATTGAAATACAAAGAAATAAAGGAAATACAATTGAAATAAAAGGGTAAAGAAAAAGAGGGTAATAAACGAATGAAAAAAATCATACACCTACCTTAGACAAACAAACGGCAATAAAGTTTAATCAATTATTTACCCAAACTGTTAAACAAACAAAAAGACGTTTTACGAACGTCTTTTTGTTTTAAATTGAATTAGAAATTGGGAAGTAAATACTTTTCGCGTGATTCAAGAATCTTGTCCACCCGGTTGACTTCGAGGAAAGTAGTTCCAAATCCTTCACCAAAGCTACCACTGAGGTAACTAACATAATCTTCGGGTTGTAGTATTCCTTTTTTAATATATTCCTGCAAGGCAACAATAAAGTATTTTTGTGTATTTTCCTTTTCAGTCTGGAACATAGGAAAAACGCCATAAGACAAAGCCAATTCACGTGTTGAACGTTCGTGATAACAAATAGCTAAAATAGGATTTGTTCCACGATAAGCAGATAAATGACGAGCTGTTTTACCGCTGTATGTGTCGGTAATCATCGCTTTCGTTCCAATTTTAATACTGGCTTCGTTGGCAGCATTTGCCAAAAATGAAGTAATATCATTGGTACCAATATTCACCGGTATATCGTTTTCAGACAATTTAGTTTTTTCAGCCTCTTCAGCTACTTTTGCCATGGTACGAACCGCTTCGATCGGATATTTTCCATAAGCAGTTTCACCACTCAACATCAAAGCATCGGTACGGTAATAAATAGCATTGGCAATGTCCGTTATTTCGGCACGAGTCGGGCGAGGATTTTTAATCATTGTGTGCAGCATTTGTGTAGCAACAATAACCGGCTTACGGGCAACAACGCATTTGCGAATCAAACGACGTTGTATACCAGGAATCTTTTCCTGAGCAACTTCGATACCCAAATCACCACGAGCAATCATTACACCATAGGTATGTTCAAGAATTTCGTCGATATTATCAACACCTTCCTGATTTTCAATTTTCGAAATGATTTTTATCTCACTATTATGGGCATCCAAAATTGCCTGAATATCGAGCAAATCCTGTTTATTTCGCACAAATGAGTGTGCAATAAAATCGAGGTTGTTTTCAATGGCAAAAAGTATATTTGTGCGGTCCTTTTCGGTCAGCGAAGGCAAATTGATGCGAACGCCTGGCGTGTTCACGCTTTTGCGACTTCCCAAAACACCATCGTTCAGCACCTGACAATATAAATAATGCTCATCTTTCGATTCTACTTTCAAATCAATTTCTCCATCATCAAAAAGGATATTGTCGTCAATATTTAAGTCACGCACAAAATGGGGATAATTTACAGCAATACATTCTTTGGTTGAGATCAGGTCGGAATTTCCGGTCACTTTAATCAGGTCACCCGTAAAGAGTTCAATCGAATCATTTTCCACAACCGTGGTTCGCACTTCTGGACCTTTTGTGTCCATTAGGATGGCAATGTGATTACTTACAGCACGCACATTGGTAATAATTTTTGTGAATCCCTCGGCCTGAAGATGTGCCGAATTCATTCGGACAACATTCATACCCGCGGCATACATTTCGCGAAGAAAATCTACTTCACAACGTTGATCGCTAATCGTTGCGACAATCTTTGTTGATTTATACATACAAACTTTTTTTGATTATTCCACTCCAGACTAAACACTTTGGAGCAAGGAAGGTTTTATAAAACTAATACTTTAGACAATTGTTTTTAGAAATGTAATATGGCCTCGACAGCGAGGCGGTACGAATCCATTCCGAAGCCAACTATGCAGCCTTTACATGCTTCGGACATATATGAATGATGCCGAAAAGCTTCACGTTTGAAAACGTTTGAAATATGGACTTCTACCACCGGAACAGTGATAGACCGAATGGAATCGGCAATGGCAATGGATGTATGTGTGTAAGCCCCTGCATTAAGTACAATGCCATCGTAAGTAAAGCCTACTTCGTGGATTTTTTCAATAAGTGCACCTTCGGAATTCGACTGAAAATAATCCAATTCAACTCCGGGAAACTGCGTTTTTAGCTCTACGAGATACGCTTCGAAAGTTTGATTACCATACACTGTGGGCTCACGTTTACCCAATAAGTTCAGGTTTGGTCCGTTGATAATCTGAATGCGTTTCATAAAAGTTATTTTTTTATTCTATTTAAATTACGAATTGTAATGTAAAGTATATATAAAGAGGGTATTAAACATATAAAATTGGCTATAATCATAGGTAAATCGGGAATAAGAACGCCATATAAAAACCAAAAGAAAATACCAAAGGTCATTATAATATACATTCCCAACGAAATACTGTGGGTTTCACCTGTTTTTATGACTTTATAAGCTTGTGGAAATTGGGCTACAGCAGTGCAAAATCCAGCTATATAACCCACATAAACAATATCGATAGCCATAAAAATGCTTTTTTGCAAAAGTAATAAAAAAATGCGGAATGCACAAAAAAGGGTGAAATGTGCCAATTGTCAATGAGATAATGTGCCAATTTGAAAATGAAAGAATGAAAGAATGAAGAAATGAAAGAATTAAATGCTTAGTGATATTCAGAGTAATTAGCTTTGGGAAATTTTGGCTTGAGGAACTTCATTAATCGATTAAAACTTCGGAATTGAACTTTTCAACAAATAATCCGTTAATGAGTTTAATCATTCAAGAAAAAAATTACGTACTTTTACTGCTAAATAATTCATTCAAATGACCAAATCCAACACCTTCTTTCAAACCCTAAAGCCTGGTATTCCCAAAAGCTATTTAATTTTCGTTGCTGCAATCGTATGGACTTTTGCAGGTGGAATGCTTTTGTATAGAGGCTTCTCGATGTTGATACCTGACACGGAATTGCTTTGGGTAAAGCTTACGGGAAGCTTTATTGCCGGAATGATTTTTTTCGTGTATATTTTCTCCAATATCTCTTTAAAACACATTCTCCGGATAGTCAATTTGGAATCCGAGCGTCCCTGTATCTTTTCAGTTTTCAACTGGCGAAGCTATTTGATGATGGCTGTCATGATGAGTTTCGGCGTTACCCTGCGCATGTCCGGAATTATTTCGGTAAAGTATCTGTCCTTTTTTTATATTTTCATGGGAACACCTTTATTTTTATCTGCTTTTCGATTTTATTATTATGGCAGTTATTACCAAAAGGCAGTTAAGAAGCGGAAATGATTTTTGCAGAATTAGAACGATTTACACATGAACACAGTCAAAAAATGAAAAAAATTATCAACATTTTCGTATTTTCAACCCTGATTTTTGTCGAACTAATGGCAGTAGGGAAAATTTCAACCAAATCGTCGAAACTTAATGTTGCTACTTACAATATCCGGTTACAAACCCCGGCCGATTCAGCAGCCCGATCGTGGGATAATCGTAAAAGTTCGGTTGCCCGATTGATAAAACAATATGACTTCGATATTTTCGGTGTGCAGGAAGTCGGTAATGCTACTCAGGAAGCTGATTTGAAATCATTAATTCCAAATTACACTTATTTTGGAAAAGGGCGTGATAATCAGGAAGGAACTGCCGGAGAACAAATCGGGATCTTCTACAAAACGAATCGATTCGTCCAGAAAGAAAAAGGATTTTTCTTTCTTTCGGAAACGCCGGATACAATAAGTAAGGGTTGGGATGCTGCTTTTCGTCGAATGTGCGTATGGACAAAACTATACGACCTTAGAAGCAAAACAGCCATTTATGTATTTTGTACTCATTTTGACCATATCGGAAAAAAAGCACGAGTGGAAAGTGCTAAACTGATAGTGGAACGCATAAAGAAACTGGCCGGGACATCACCGGTGCTTTGTTTGGGCGATCTGAATACTTCTCCCGAATCAAGCGAAATGTACAAGATATTGACAAGTAGTCTAAAAGATTCAAGAGAAATATCGTTAATTCCACCCAAAGGATCTTTGGGTACTTTTAACGGCTATGATATCAGCACCGATTCATTACCGTCAACTGTCCGGATTGATTACATCCTGTGTAAAAAGATAAAAGTATTAAGTTATCAGGTTCTTTCCGAACGATACAACAAAGCATCATATCCTTCGGATCATTTTCCGGTAATGATAGAATGTGAAATAAGTAAGCAAGAGGTTAGAGGTAAGAGGTAAGAAAAAAACAGGAACAACGATCTTAAAAATTTATTAGCATTCAATACGAATCACAGAACTTTTTGAACTTCAAACTATTCAAACTATAAAAACATGAATTCACTTCAATTCCCACTCAGTCTCACTTTTAAAATTACCACTTTAAGTAATGATTTTGTGGCACAGGATGTCAATGGAAATACCATAGCTTATGTACGCCAAAAAATGTTGAAACTGCTGGAAGAGGTTCAGGTATATAGTAACGAGAGTCGCTCGGAATTGAACTATACCATTCGTGCTAATCAATGGCTCGATTTTTCGGCAGCCTATATTTTCACCAACCACGCCGGATACGAAATTGGACGAGTTGTACGCAAAGGATGGGCTTCGCTATGGAAAGCACACTACGAAATCTACGACGAAAAGCAACAACAAGACCTTTTAATCCGAGAAGAAAATCCCTGGACAAAAGTGTTTGACACTATGTTGAGCGAGGTACCGTTTGTAGGAGTTCTGACTGGTTATTTCTTTCATCCTGCATATATTGTTACACGTCCCGATGGAACCCAAGTAGTACGATTAAGAAAAGTGGCTTCGTTTTTCGGGCGACGTTTTAGTATAGATAAACTCGCAGAATTTGAAACCGGCGAAGAAGAACGCATCTTGCTGGGACTTATGATGCTGATTTTGCTGGAAAGAAGAAGAGGATGAATTAGTTGGTAGTTTATAGTAGGTGGTTAATTAGTGCCAATATAGAATATTGAGATTAGACAATAAACTTGTTATGTTTATTGTCTAATTTTTTCTATAGTCTTATTCAGTAAATTTTGGATTAAAAAGTAAAAATCCTATATTCACTCCAAAATTCCACTGACTTACAGCCGAACTGTAATAGTTTGCAAACATTGATACTGAAGCTACTTTTAAGTTGAATACCAGCGATGTTTCGGCCATAAATTGCGAAGAACTGAACGCATTAGAATAGGTTGCAGAATTATCAGCCAAACGGTAAAAACTTTTATATGGAACAAACCAATAAGCTTCTCCTCGAACATGAAGTTGATTGTTAATGTTATAAATTGGTTTTAAACCGACGGCAACAAATTGATTGGCACTAAAAGCATCATTGAAAACCGTGCGACTATGAGGCGTTGGTTGAAATGCCGGAGCCTGAATAAGGTTGACAGTGTAGTTTTGAAGCAACTTTCGCGTAGTAAAAGCTAATTCGGCATAAGTTCCCAAGGTAAAACGAGACTTAACAAGGTAATATCGATCCATTTTTGCCCTGTATTGTACCCACAAATCCAATTTTTTTGGAACATTGAGTGTGGTATTATTTTCAGATTTATAGGTTTCATCCCCGCCAATAAGTTGAAGCGAAGTAGAGTAATAAAACCCTTTTGTAGGATACATAAAGTTGTTCAATGTATTGCTTTCCAATCTGGTAAACGCACTTCCGAGTGAGAAAACACTTCTGTCGCTTTTCTGAACAAGCCCAACAGAGTCTCTATTTTGAATATAATTATCGGCTAAAGACCCATACCCGATTCCGAACTCTAAACGGCCTTTCATGGTAAGCGGAAAACCGACACTTAACTTGCTATATCCTTCGTATTGATTAAAATACGACGTACGATTATCTTCGTAAAACAAACGATTTCCTTCAAAGTAATCGAATTTATGAAGTACTATAGCTAATTTAAGATACCAGTTTTTTTGAGCAGGAAACTCAATACGCGTTCCCAGTCCAAAACCATTGTATATTTTCCCAAACTGAGCATCAACATATGCCGTTAGAGCATATTCACCCAGATTCTGATAGGTCAAACCGAAATAAGCCTGATTCGAAGTTGAAGACGAAACATTTCCGCCAAGCAACACCTTCAATTGGTCTTGAGTTTTCACATTCAAATTCAAATCGAAATAACCGGTTGAAGGATTGTAAATTGCATGGGGAACAACTTCTGATATTTTATCATCTGAAATCAATTTAAAATACGCTTCCTTAAACTCTTTCAAGTCAAAGGTTTTATTATTAGCGTGAAATACCCTTTCAATATATTGCTTTTGAAGACTGTCAACCCCTTCAACCACAATTTGCTTAAACTTTAATTCGGGGAAACCTCTTCGGAACAGTTTTCGCTTTTCAGTCACCTCATCTAAAGAGACTTGACGAAGTATACAAGCTTTAATTTCATCCAAATTTTTTATAACCTCATCGTATCCTACTTTGAGTAATTCATCTATTTTCGAAAAATCAAAAGCATTTACATTATCCAATTTGAAGTTAAGTATCAGACCTTCTTCTTTGGTTATTGTATAATCAGTCTTGTTCATTATCATATTTTCGATTTGCATCACGATATTACTTTCATCGGGTTTATGCGGATTGTTGGCAACCACACTACCTATCATAAAATCGGGTTTAAAATCATTGCGCATCACATCTACCGGAAAATTATTGAGAATTCCACCATCGAACAACAAGCGATTATTAATCATAATGGGCTTAAACATAAAAGGGTAAGTCATGGAAGCACGTATAGCATCACCCAAAACACCGTGACGAAAAACAACCGCTTCTTTGTTGTAAATATCGGAAGCAACACAGGCAAAAGGCACAAACAGTTTATCAAAATCGCCACCGGAAAGCGCATTAGCTTGTGCAAACAAAGGGACAAAGGCGTAATTCATTTGGCGAGGCGATACCAGATTGGTAGGAAGAAGATTGGATTTTATATCAAATGAATCAAGGTTATTAATATTGAATCGCAATTCTGCAAAACTGGGTTTAGGATCGGCGTTACGATAATAATACACATAATCCGACTCTAATTCACCGGTTGACCAATATTTGAAATCGTTGGATTTGATTATTTTTATCATCTCATCCGGAGACAGACCCATGGCATACAGACCACCAACAATGGCACCCACCGAAGTACCGGTAATGTAATCAATAGGGATATTATTTTCTTCTAAAGCCTTTATAACACCTATATGCGTGATTCCTTTAGCACCTCCACCACTCAAAACCAGACCAACTTTCTGTGCTTGGAGAAAGGGGAATAAACTAATTGTAAGACAAAAAAATAAAATCTTTTTCATTGGGACGAAAGTTTGGTTGTAATCGGTAAATATACAAAATTATTATGTATAAATATAAACTTAATTCATTTTTTTGTATGGTTTAAAACTCTCAAATCATTTAAATATTGAAGGATAAAAAAAATCCTTACATTTGCATGCAAATAGCAATATATGAAAAAAGTAGATACCGTAATTTGGGGCATCATTGGAGCCGGTGATGTGTGTGAGAAAAAAAGTGCTCCGGCCATGTATAAAATCGACCATTCGGAAGTAAAAACGGTTATGCGCAGGAGTGACGACAAAGCTGCCGACTTCGCCAAACGCCATGACATCGGCCATTGGACAACAAATTTGGATGATTTATTAAGCGACGAAGAAATAAACGCGATATACATTGCCACACCACCCAACACGCATGCTGAACTGACCCTAAAAGCAGCCAAAGCAGGAAAAGCAGTTTATGTGGAAAAACCTATGGCAAATACTTATTCCGACTGTCTTAGCATGATAAATGCCTGCCGGGAAGCTCATGTTCCGCTTTTCGTTGCATACTACCGACGCACTTTGCCCGGGTTTTTAAAAGTAAAAGAATTGATTGAAAGTGGCATAATCGGCGATATTCGCTTCGTGAATATTGAAATGTATCAGCCGCTTCAACCTGACATTATCACGCATCTGGAAAATAATTGGCGCGTAAATCCCGATATTGCAGGAGGTGGATATTTTCACGATTTAGCATCCCACCAACTGGATTATCTTGATTTCTTATTTGGTCCAATAGTCGAAGCACATGGAATTTCAAGTAATCAGGTACATTTATATGCGGCGGATGACATAGTTACGGCTTCTTTCCAATTCGAAAACGGCGTATTGGGCTCGGGAACCTGGTGTTTTACAACAAATCCGGTTTCGGAAAAAGAAATCATTCGCATTGTTGGTTCCAAAGGAGAACTTTCGTTCAATACTTTCGGTGATCCCATGATACTCCGTTTGAAAAGTTCTAAAAACGGCAAAGAAGAGTTTGTTTTTAGTCACTCGCAACCAATCCAGAAACCACTGATTCAACTGGTGGTTGATGAGTTGCGTGGAGTCGGAATCTCTCCAAGTACCGGAATTAGTGGAGCTCGCACAAACTGGGTTATGGAACATATTGTGGGGTAATTTAGATTGACTTAACAACACAGAGTGAATTTTTATATTTAACAGGACAGAAAAAGAACCGACTTTTTAAGTACTTTTACACACTCATTCCTTCCTTAATTACATTTACACTTTGTTTTAACCGAAGATTATAAAAAAAAATTCCCACAATCCTCTTATTTATACTAATGACAATAACCAAAAATATCGTACAAGAAAACCTGACATACCAAACACCGCCGCCAGGCATTATGCAATTGGCCGACTTCGAACGCACGCCTTCGGTGGCCATGGATACAAAAAAAGAATACCTGTTGTTTAGTTACCGTAGCACTTACAAGACGCTGGACGACCTCAATCAGCAGGAAATGAGCCTTGGTGGATTGCGGATCAATCCTGTAACGAATATTGCCACCGGTACCAACTACATCAGCAATCTGAAAGTGCGTAAGGTGAAAGACATTGATCCCGTTCAGGTAGAAGGTTTACCCGTTCATCCCCGCATTGCCTTTGTAAGTTGGTCGCCCGACGAAAGCAAAATAGCTTTTACGCAGACTAACGAACATGGAGTAGAACTTTGGGTTCTCGATATTGCATCAGCGCAAGCTACACGTCTTACCGAAGCTATAGTAAATGCCAACTTGGGTAATCCAATTAACTGGTATGCAAATAGCCGGAATTTGCTTGTTCGATTATTGCCAAAAAATCGTTCAGGACTTTTGGATGCCAAAAAAGATTTGCCAAAAGGACCTATTGTGTCAACCAGCAATGGATCGAAAGCACAAAATCGCACTTATCCAGATTTGTTGAAAAACTCTACAGACGAAACAAATTTCGTTACGCTTACTACATCGGAATTATACAAAATAGACTTGAAAGGACAAGCCGAACTATTCAAGGGAGAAAATATGTACGCCGGTGAAAATATATCACCCGATGGAAAATATATACTTATTACCACTTTAAGCAAACCATTTTCATACATCGTCCCACTCAACCGCTTTCCCCAACTTAGCGTGGTGTACGACATCAGCGGGAAAGAAGTAAAAACCGTAAACGATGTACCGCTTTCGGAAGTATTGCCCAAAGGTTTTATGGCAGTGCGCAAAGGCAAACGAGACCTAAACTGGCGAACCGATGAACCATCATCGCTTTATTACGTGGAAGCTTTGGACGGTGGCGACCCGCAAACAAAAGCCGAATTCCGCGATGCACTTTTTCAATGGAAAGCCCCGTTTACTGAATCATCCATACAATTGGCAAAGACTATTTCACGATTTTCGCATATTACCTGGGGTAACGAATCGGTGGCGATTATGCATGACGAATGGTATGATACCCGCAACGAAAAAACGTATTTATTTAATCCGTTGAAACCTGACCAAGATCCAAAAATCATCACCGACCGAAACTTTCAGGATGTATATTCCGATCCCGGAAATTTTGAAACCGTAAAAAACAAATTTGCAAAGTATGTGTTGGCCATTGAAAACAACAATCTCTATCGAATTGGTGATGGTCACACGCATATTGGCCAGTTTCCTTTTATAGATGCGTTGAACGTGAAAACCCTGAAAACAAAACGTCTCTATCAATCATCTTACACAGATAAAATTGAAGAGATTTTCTCCATCGAAGACTTCAAAAAAGGTGAAGCGCTGGTTCGCATTCAGTCGCAAAACGAATACCCGAACTATTATTTCCGCAATATCAAGCAGAATAATACACTGACTCAAATAACACATTTCCCGAATCCATTCGAAAGCATCAAGGATGTCTATAAAGAATTGATAAAGTATAAACGTGCCGATGGTGTAGAACTATCGGGAACACTTTATTTACCTGCCGATTACGACCGTACGAAAAAGGAAAAACTTCCGCTGCTTATTTGGGCTTATCCTGCCGAATATAAAGACAAAAACAGCGCCGGACAAAGTACTGCCAATCCCAACGAATTTACGTTTCCTTTTTATGGTTCGTTTGTGTATTGGGTCACGCGTGGTTATGCAGTGTTGGACGATGCCGCTTTTCCTATTATCGGTGAAGGAAAAACCGAACCCAACGACAACTTTATGGAACAACTGGTGGCCAATGCCAAAGCGGCTATCGATGCAGTGGATTCACTCGGTTATATCAGCCGGAAAAAAGTAGCTGTAGGTGGACATTCATACGGCGCGTTTATGACTGCCAATCTGCTTACACATTGTGACCTTTTTGCCTGCGGTATTGCCCGAAGCGGTGCATACAACCGCACACTCACGCCTTTCGGTTTCCAGAGCGAACAACGCAATTACTGGGACGTACCGGAAGTGTACAATACCATGTCACCGTTTATGAATGCCGATAAAATGAAAACACCGATGCTGTTGGTTCATGGCGAAGCCGATAATAACCCCGGCACTTTCACGCTGCAAACCGAACGCTACTTTCAGGCTTTGAAAGGTCTTGGCGCACCGGTACGCATGGTTATTCTTCCAAAAGAAGCTCATGGTTATGTGGCACGCGAAAATATTCTGCATTTGCTGTGGGAACAGGATGGATTTTTGGAGAAATACCTGAAATAAACCTTGTTTCAATTAAGTAACAAGTATCACTCAACTTATCAATGGAGCTTCGCTGGAAAAACTGGAGCAAATGGAGGCGATAATCCGGAAGGAAATGGGAATGCAAAGCAATTACTGACGGATTCACTTCCTCCTATTTTTACTGATGGCTCCACAAACTCAGGTTGTGAATTGTAAGAAGTGAAGCCGTCAATAAAGTTGGACATAAAGCAGTAAGTAGTGCTTCATGCTGTCAGTGTTAATATTTATGAGTCCACTCCGAAAACCAATTTACCCCCAAATCCCCAAATGGAGGAAATTGATTAGTACGACTATTTTCGACCTTCTTATTTTATTTATTTGAATCAAGTTTGATAAAAACAAATAAAATCAGACATTACGGAGTGAACTCAATAATTAAATCCTTCATTCATTCATCTTCCAGTTTCATTCTTTCCATATTTTCATTTTCCATCCGGCATAACCAACTGCCAGTAACAATAAGAACCAGAAACCATTGCCAACGGGAATAGGTGGGCCTGTAGGATCACCTCCAGGGTCTGTACCTCCATCCAGCGCACCTGAGGTGGCAAGTTGCCTAGTTGTTCCGGGATCCGCCGACATAGCTAAATCAGTGCTTAAAGAACTGATACTTGTAGATTGGGGTACGGAAGTCTGCTGGGCTGCTGTGCTGTGCGAACCCATAAAAGTAAAACCTCCTCCAGAAGAACCTCCACCACTACTTTGATTCGAAACAGTACGATTGTTTGCGGGTAGCGTTACTCCATAGTTGGTTTGACTGATAGTTTTTGATGTCCCTGCTGATGCATTTAATGTGTATGTTTTGGGTGCTGGAGTGTATGTTGGGATAGCAAAATCAGGATCTTCGTATTGTTGAATCCTTCTTACACTAGATGCATTGGTAATTCCAGAACTAAAATTTACACTTTGATTTTGAATGATGTATTTATTTGGAATGTACAATTCAGGGCTTCCGATAGGGGAATAGACAATTATCAAAGACAATGTTGCCCATGATAAAGCCCAGATTAATATTTTAGTCACTTTGAAATTCATTTTTTTATCTAATTATTAAACGTTCTGTAAGTTCCTCGCCAATGGTTGAACCTTTTGCAATATAGGATCCTGCAGGCAAATTCATTGGTATGGTTGTTACCCCATTGGCAATAAATAGTTTATTTTGAATACATCTTCCTGAAATGTCGTAAAGCATTAAGTTGCCTGAAACATTGCTCAAATTGTGTACGATAATGGTTTGCTTCGAACTAAATATTTTTAGTTGCTTATTTTCGGCATTCGGACTTTCAAAAGATGTATCTGTATTTTTCGATCTGGTTAATATTTTAAATCGTTTTACCGGAGAATCAGTTGGTAGCGCAGTAAATGAATAGCTTGTACCGGATTGTGTAATGTCTGTTATAGTGTTTTCCTGCAAATCATTTAAATATAAATTTGAGTATTGCAAACTGAAATTTTGATTTGTAAAAGTCAATGTATAACTCGTGTCTACGCCTGCCCAAAAGCCAATATCAGTATTATTCATGTCGTTTACGGAGTTTACCTGATAATTATCATCAGCTTCCATGGCAAAAATTTGAGGAGCAAGAGCAGAACCAAAAAATTTCTCTCCATCCCAGCCATTATCGAAATTGTGAGAACAATATGGATCTGAAAAAATCCACATACAATCTCCATATCTTTGACCTTTGACATTAATAATGGTACAGATTTTCTCAGATGCCCGGGCACGTTGTAGATTTATATTTTTAACAACTGTATTTGCCGAGCTATATGGGATTGAAACAGTTGCAGCCGGATCATATATTTTTGCCCTTACCAGAAATGCCTGCATGGAAGGAATTTGATGTTGTAATCCCGCATCCCCTGCATTTGCTTGTGGAACGGCTATATATTGTCCGGGAGTGTTGTTATTATTACTGGTATTTGATGAGTCTATAGAGTGACCTGCCCAATCGGCTGAAGAGCCGGTATTATAGAGGTAAACGGTTTTTAGCATTTGAGATCCGAAAATAATTTTAGAAATATCTATTGCTGCAGTGTATGGATTGCCGATCAAATGTTGACCGGGATAGGTAGCACCGCTGGTAAATGATAATTGTCCCGAGGTATAATCACCATTCTCCAAATTTCCTTGAAAATAGAGCGTTTTGGGCGTTACTTGCGTAATTTCGTATCCGGTAAATGAAGTCAGGGTAGACGCATTTGTCAGTTGTAACCAATGTTCAGTCGTGGTTGTACCGGTTTCGTACATTTGTCGCACATACGAACCATCGAAAGTCGGACTAGGCAACATGGTACGAAGTGGGATTCCAAAAAACTGCCATTTGTAATTGGTAGCTTTAGATGCTTTTGAGTACATTTCGACTGTTGCTTGTACCGGTGATCCTGCTGCATTATGAAAAATAAGAGAACCATTGGCGAGCAAATTATCGGGGTCTGATTTAATTATTAAACCTGAAACACCTGCATTGTTGGTAATGGTTCCCAGCACATTCAATTGTCTGGTTAATGGTATCGTCAAAATTTTACCTGAATTAATAAGCAATGAAGTGTTCGCAGTTACATCTGAACTCAACGTAACACCAGCATTATTATTAATGATAAGATTATTGAAAGTGAATGCCGATATGGTTTGTGAAGTTGAACCATTGAAATCTACCGTACTTCCTGAAACTGTATAGACATTTGTTCCGGGAGTAAAAGCTCCGTAAACTCCTATTGTACCTGAGGAGGCTAATGTTCTGGGACCACTGTTGCTACTTATCAGGTTACCATAGTTCATAGCTAAAATTGTTTGTGCAATTGTGCCATTGTATTCAATAGTACTATTA
>Ga0209540_10000150_pt1 | contig 89983 bp, 69 predicted proteins | sample BarGraIncu01121A_FD_184501 | JGI IMG/M metagenome (GOLD analysis project Ga0209540, IMG submission 184501) | Arctic peat soil microbial communities from Barrow, Alaska - Barrow Graham LP Incubations 011-21A (SPAdes) (version 2) | ecosystem: Environmental > Terrestrial > Soil > Wetlands > Peat... | reverse complement strand
AATTCTTGTGTTCTAAATTTTTATAGGAATAAAGATTTGGAGACGAAGTTTCATTAAGGTTAAAAAATGAACCATTATGATCAACGAATTCAGCATTTATGAAATTGTCAGCGTTTATTCCATAAGTAGTTGAGAAGGTAGACATTATACCAGAACACATTATGTTAGCACACAAAAGAGCAGCAGGTTCAGCTGCGTTTATCCTGTAACCTCTTTTCTGAGCCTGTTTCTGTAGATCAAATGCAGCAACACCAGGTCCAACCTTTACAAGCCAGTTTTTCTCATCAAACTCAATCGTCTTCATTCTGTTAAGGTCAATTATCACACCTTCATTAATTGCAAATCCAAGAAGATTCTGGCCGTTACCACGAAGAGTATAAGTGATTTTATTTTTATTAAAGAGTTTAACAAGTGCTGCAATTTCTTCCTTTGTTCCCGGTAATACTACATAACCTGGTAACTTAGGTTCAGAAATCGCACTTAAATCGTGGGAATAAGTAATTGTAATTGCTTCATCATTTGAAGCCCAGTCCTGTCCTACAATTTTTTTTATTTCAGTGAGAAGCATATCATCTTTTGAAGTTTTGATCTTCCCTCCGTCCTTAATAAAAGTGGCCACATGATTTTTCAATGCTTCCATAACTTTTGTAGGTCGCATTTCATTGAGGAAGTAACACTGGTAATCGCATTTACCGCATAAGTCACAGCTATCTGCTATCTCAACACATTTTTCAGTTACAGAAATTTTATTTTCTTCGAGTGCTTCATATAAAATCATCCTTCCCTGAGGATAGAAACTTACGAAATGTTTTTCCAGGCCCGATGCACATACCCCACTTCCCAGAAAATCTATTTTGCACATTGCGTAATGACGGCAATTTTTAGCTGTCTTTAAACTTTCATTCATGATGTCCTTATTATAAATACAGAAATGAATTTTTCATGTCACAGTAGCAACATTTACTTAACGCTAAAAGTAGATAAATGGTTTTTAAAACTAAAATGGTTTGGATGAAATTTTTTATTATTGTTCTTTTTCATTTCTTCTTCTTTCCATCGTTGTTCTTTTTCCCTGAAGAAAAAATGCGCTGTAGTGAATTTCTTTTATCCTGGGGCGTTTTTGTTTTAACCGAGTTGATGCTTATCGTATTGTCAACTTCGGGAAGGAGCGCCTCGCCATATGAAAATTGTTATCAATTATGAAAATTTTAATCTTGTATTCGTTTTTTCGCAGACAGAAAAGGGCGGTGGACTACCAGTCCATCTTCATATAGGGTGGATTCTTTATTCTCTTTCATTTTGTCTTTTTTAGATTTATCTTAATTAATGAATCCCAAAAACAAAGTTGAGAAAAAGAGACCCTGTAAACGTTACAGAATTTCAATAAAAAGTTACATAATTTACACATGTATGAGTGTAATAAGTAAGGTCAATTTGAGAGATGATACTGAAAAGTGTTTTTCCTTAATCATTATAGTGATTCATCTTTTCTCAGTTTAAACATTTCTGAAAGGTAGCCGGGAAAAACGATTCGGGCTTTACGAATTCCAGTTCCTGGATATTCACCTTTTTGATCTTAAAAAGGATAAAAATATTTTCTGAAAATTGCTAGTCAAATCCTATTCCATTATCGGATATTGAGATTTTATAATACTTTTTATGGATATCTTTAATAATATGGGCCTGGCGGGTTTCTTATCATTTATGCTGATTTCCTTTTCGTAGTTCCCAAACTTGCTTTCAGCATTTCCATTAAATTGTCACTTTGTTTATGAACAACCTTCATTTTAGGAACTGTGAATTTTTTACCTTTTGATTTCTCTTTAATTATTTTTAAGAGCTTAGCAGTATAAGTGTCTTTATATTTTTCAATATTGAATTTTTCTGTAAGCAGGGCTACTAATTTCTTTGCCATATCCATTTCTTTGCTTTTTGTTTTTGATAAAGGGGGTAATTTTAATTCAGTAGGTTCTATTATCTCCTGACTAAAGCGTATTCGGTTTAGGACAATCACCTTATTATAAGACTTTAGAATTGCCAGGCCTTCTTTATTTCTTAATACAAATGTTGTCACCCCAACTTTACCTGATGATTCTAAAGCGTCCCGCAATAACGCATACGCTTTCATTGCTGATTTATCAGGTTCGAGATAATACGGTTGCTCATAATAAAGGCTATCAATTTCTTGTTCCTCAACAAAACTTATGACTTCAATCGTTTTGGTTTTTATGGCATCGGCTGCTTCAAAATCTTCCGCTTCTAAAACAATATAACCACTGTCGAGTTTGTATCCTTTTACAATATCTTCATACGCAACTTCCTTACCTGTATTTTCATTTACACGCTTGAATTTAATGTTGGAATGATCCCTACTATCCAGCATGTCAAGGTCCAGAGAACTTTCCTGCACTGCTGAAAATATTTTTACGGGAATATTTATTAACCCGAAGCTGATTGAACCTGTCCAAATTGATCTCATAATCTTATATTTAATTGTTTTCTAATATTCTTATTACTATTTTTTCCTCTGAAGTTAAATCAGTTTTATTATCGCTAACACTGATTTCATCCAACTCGCCTAAATATTTTTCTATGGATTTATTTTCATAAAGTGATAAAATGATGGGATGCACATAATATTTTTTGCAAACATTACGGGTGTTGCCCAAATGCTTTGAAACAATATCCAACGCTTCAGTTACTTTTTTCTTTGCCTCTGCATCAGTGTCAAAACCACCTAATTGTTTAAAAGCTAAAAATGCATGAATAGTGCCTGCCCATGTTCTAAAATCTTTTGCGGTAAAATCACCACCACTTATTTTTTTAATATATTCGTTTACCATTCCTGAGTCAATAGATTTTTTTTCACCTTCAGAGGTATAATATTGAAAGAGTTCCTTCCCTGGAATATCACGACATGCTTTTACAATTTTTGCTAATCTTTTATTTTTAAGATTAAGATCATGATGCACCCCTTTCTTTCCTTTGAAAGAAAATGTAATATTATTTCCTTCAATACTAACATGCTTGTCTTTTAAAGTAGTTAAACCAAATGAGCCATATAGTTTTTCATAAGCATCGTTACCCACCCTGATATTTGTAAGCTCCATTAAACTCACTGCCAATGCCAGTACTTTTTCAACCGGTAAACCGTAAGTTGCCAAATCTTTTTCTACTTGTAATCTTATTGCCGGAAGTGCTTTTCCAAATTGTACCATATGATAATACTTAGTATGGTTGCGAAGTGAGTTCCATAGGGCATGATATTTATATTGTTTTCTTTTTTTTACATCAATTCCTGTTGCTTGTAAATGTCCGTTTTCTAAATTACAAATCCAGACATTTTCCCAGGCTGGGGGAATAACCAAACATTTAATTCTGTTTAAAACAACTTTATCTTTGACCTTTGTTTCTTGTATGATATAAATAAAATGTTTTCCCTTTTTTATTCTTTTTATCCCTATTTCGCTATCATGCACGTAAATAAGATCCACCGCCTGGGCACTTTTTTCGGGACTGCCAATAATGCTTTTAATTTCCCGATTGGTTAATTGTACTACAACCACCGTTTTATTTGGCATATTCAGTATTTATTTAGTTTTGCATTTATAAATTCAATCTCTTCTTAATTTTTTCAGACAACTTCAAACCTTTCCTTATCCCATTCTTTTACATCAATACCTTGTTTTTCTAATTTCTTTTTTTGGCGTGAATTTTCTTTGTGCCTCGATTTTGTATGGCATGTTATTCTTTATTAAATGTTTTAATTACTTTTTCTAAATTAATTCCTTTACCAAGCACCGGTTTAAAAATATCACCTACGCTTTTTATTCTTTCTACCGCATTGTAAATTGTAAAGTCACTAATTTTTAATCCTCTTTTTACTTCTTCCCAGAGGAGCGGCATAGAAACCGTTGCACCGGGTTTAGGTCGTAAGGAGTAGGGTGCAGCAACTGTAGCTTGCGGTCGATTTTGTAAAAAATCAATATACATTTTTCCTTTTCTTGATTTTACAATGCGTTCTATACTTGTGTATTTTGGAATTTCTCTTTGCACTAATGTGGCAATGATTCGTGCAAACTCTTTTGATTGCTCATAGGTATATTTTGCACCAAGCGGAATGTAAATATGTATGCCTGTTGAACCGCTTGTTTTTGGATAAGATGTTACTCCCATACTTTCTAAAATCTGTCTGGTAACATTTGCTGCTTCGATAACCTTTTGGAATGCATTTTCAGAAGGGTCCAAATCTATAATGCACCAGTCGGGATAATCTTCTGTTTCAACTTTACTATGCCAAGGGTTCATTTCAATACAGCCCAAGGTTGCCATGTAAAGTAAACTTGCTTCATCTTTTGCCACCAAATATTTTCTTAACCGATCATCAGCATCACTTTTATATTCAAATATTTCCATCCAATCGGGAGAAGTTCCTGTTACATCTTTAAAATAAAAACTTTCTCCGGTGATGCCGTTCGGATGACGGTTCATAGATTGTGGTCTGTCTTTGAGATATGGTAAAATGTAAGTCGCCACCTGATAATAATAGTTGAGCATATCCCGCTTTGTAATTTTTTCTTTTGGCCAATAAATTTTATTAAGATTATTGAATTTTATTTCATGACCATTAATTTCACGAACCTGGGTTTCATCAGTAGGATTTAAAAAAGTTTTGCGGTCTTTCATCCCAACTGGTTTTAATATTTCTTTTGACTTTATTTCTTCATGGGTAATGATTTCATTTGTATTAATTGCTTTTTCTTTAATGACCTCTTTTGCATTTTTATCAATTCGCATGGCTTCAAAAGATGGATGGCGCATAATTCCATCCGTTGTCATTTCAGTAAAGCTCACTTCACACACCATTTCAGGTTTCATCCATATTGCAGTGGCATGAGGAGGATTTGGACGAAAGCGTGAAGGTTTATTTATATCCGGCAGTTCTGTAAAGGGTGCAGATTTAGTTATATGAGGTTTAAATTGTTTAAGCATTTCTATTTGTTGCTTATCGTTAAAACCAGTTCCTACTTTGCCTGTATAAATCAATTTCCCTTTTTCAAATACGCCAAGTAATAATGAGCTGAATGATTTTGATGAATCATCATTTTTGGTATAACCCCCAATTACCATTTCCTGTCTTTTATTGGCTTTAATTTTTAACCATTCTTTAGAACGATTTCCTGCTGAATATACACTGTCTGATTTTTTCGCCATGATTCCTTCAAGCCCCATTTTTTTTGCGGTTTCAAAAAATTCTATTCCGCTAACTTCAAAATTTTCACTTAAGCGAATGACGTTGTTTTCAGGAACGATATGTTTTAAAATGTTTCTTCTTTCAGACAATGGAATTTGCATAAGGTCTTTTCCATTCATCCAAAGCAAGTCAAAAACATAAAAATATATTTCTCCGTCTGCTTCGCTTCGCCAGTTTTGCAAGGCACCAAAATTTGATTTGCCGTCTTCATCCAACACAACCACTTCACCATCTACCACTGCATTAATGTTCCATTGCTGAATGGCTTTATAAACCGGGTAAAATTTTGCATTAAACGATTTATCGTTTCTGGATTTTAATGCTACTTTATCTTTATGGCAAAATGCCAGCGCCCGATAGCCATCCCATTTTATTTCATATTGCCAGCCTTCTTTGTCGAAAGGTTTATCAACCATAGTTGCCAGCATGGGAGATATTTTAGATGGAAACCTTGTGCGTTTGCCTTCAGTTTCCTTTACACGTTTTGCGCCATAAAGATCAGATGTGGTTTTTTCTATCTGCCCCAATGTTTTTTTGGAGATAACCGATTTATCTTTCAAGATTATATCTTCTTTGGAAACATATTTGTCTTTTACCTTAAACAGCAGCCAGGCATTCTCTCCTCTGTCGTGCATTTTAACAAGGGCAAATTCACCTTTCAGTTTTTTACCATGCAGAACAAAATGCAACTTGCCTGAATAAATTCCTTTTCGTAATTCTTTCTCCTGTGCTTTTTTATCCTTGCCATCAGCATCGGCCGGTTCATAAAAACCTTCATCCCAAAGGATAACAGTTCCGGCACCATAACCACTTGGTATGGTGCCTTCAAAATTTCTATAATCATACGGATGGTCTTCCACCATCATCGCAAGGCGTTTTATATCCGGGTCGGTGGAAGGCCCTTTAGGAACTGCCCAGCTTTTCAGCACTCCATCCATTTCCAATCTGAAATCATAATGCAAATGTGAAGCATCATGCTTCTGAATTACAAAGCGAAGTTTATAAATATCAGGATTCCCGCCGGTAGGTTCTGGACTTCTTTTGAAATTTCTTTTCTCTATGTATTTGCTAAGTGGCATGTTGACAGTTTAAGATTTTATGGTACAATTATTTTATCTTGAAGTAAACTGTTCAAGGTTTTTAATTTTTTAAAAGCTCGGGAAATGTTGCTGTTGTCCAATTTTTAATATCTGTGTCGTTGCAATCTGTTGATGCTTTTTCTAAAACAGCAATGGCGTCTTTGTGTCCGCTTACTACCATGTCAGCGTACGCTTTATCAAAATCATTTCCTGATTTATCGTTTAATTTTTTGTAAGCATCCATTGCATTGTCGGTGGGTGTGGTGGGAATACTAATCATTTGGGTTTTGGCAAGTGCTGTTAAATCATTTAAAGATTTGGTGTGGATAATGACTGCGATGATAGTAGTGATCAGCGTAAATAAATGACCCGTGATGACATCACGTTTAAAAAGAGAGTGCCATTGAAATTACCATTACAAGTAAACCAGGCATACTGAAAATAGCATAATAAGCAATAACAGCACTTTGCATAAAAGGATCTTTTTTTTTCCCAATCTTTAAAAGCAGTTTTTGAGACGGTAAGAATATTTTTGAACCGCTTTTTCATTTCTTCTTCTTTCCATCGTTGTTCTTTTTCCCTGAAGAAAAAATGCGCTGTAGTGAATTTCTTTTATCCTGGGGTGTTTTTGTTTTAACCGAGTTGATGCTTATAGTATTGTCAACTTCGGGAAGGAGCGCCTGTACAAAGGCGTTGAGCAGGACTTCCCAAATTGCATCGAGTGTTTTTGTTTTCGGGTTTTTAAAACTGCCTTCCATATTCACCTTAGTTGCGATCTGGTCTTTTTTTTGATTTCTAAATATTTCTCCGGCAGCACCAACAATCTGTTCCCATACTTTATTAAAAAATGTATCATGCCTGTCTTCAATTCCCACCACTTTTAAATCTTTTATTATAGGTTTGACATATCCTTTAAATTTACCATCCTTGGCAGCCATTTCTGTATATAATCCAAAGTTGCCTCTGTGTACATCAAAATTTCCATACGCTTTTAAAAAGCCATTTAGTAAAACAAGGTTGGTATTTTTTATCTCTGCATTCAAATCGAATGTTGCATTGTCAGCCAAGGCATTTAATTTCATGTTGAAGCTTAAAGTTCCTTCATATGCATCTGCCTGTGCTGTGACAGTGGAGGGGAGTTCTACTTTATCATCTATTACGCTTTTGAGGTTGAGGGCGAGGATGTGAGTTTGCTTTAGTGCTATATCAACCTTTGGTGTGGATGTGTTGTCGGCATAACGTATAGTACCATCATTGACTTCAAAACGGTTTACTTTAAGGGGCATAAAATTTTTGAGGAGTTTCCGAAAATCGGTGGTGTCTTTTTTTATATCGGTTAGGTCGGCTTTGTCTTTTGTAAAAATTAATTCGGGCGAATCGAAAATGAGTTCACCGACAATGGATCCATGAAAAAGTGCACCCCACTCAAGGGATAAATCAATGTTGCGGGATTTGAAAAACGGAGTTTGTTGTTTTGAAACTGAATCAACTTTGTTTAAATAAATATCGTTGATGATGTATGCGCCCCGGTAGATGGATAAATCTATATCGTCAATATGTCCGTAATACCCTTTGACGTTTGCTAATGCTTTATTGGTATAATGCAATACAACATAGGGTAAAATAAGCCGGATGATAATTAACAGGACTACGACACTGATAAGGATTTTATATTTTTTTTTCATTTTTGCATTTCTTAATGGTTTGTGAAAGTTGAGCGAACAAAGTTTTTAAATCTTGTTCTTAAGTTTCTTTTGAAGCGGTTTTATACCATTCAATTCTGTCTGATTGCAGTCTTTTTATGAAGAACTGATTAACGGGCATCAGTTTCAGGTATTTTTTTGTGCAGGTACTTTTAATCCGGCTTCTTTTGCTTCACTTATTCCAATAGCAATAGCTTGTTTCCTGCTTTTCACTTTGCCATTCTTGCCATTTCTGCCCGATTTTAAAGTTCCTTCCTTAAATTCATGCATTACTTCCTCAATTTTGTCTTGAGCTTTTTTCGAATATCTTGCCATGTTGTCTTGTTATTACTTATCCATGTTCCTTCTTTCTCATTCAACATTGTCTTCATCAAGATCATTATGATCATCTCCCCCTAAACTGTAATAGTTATTCTCCTCATCCTCTTCACCAATAAGTTCCTGATCATCATCCAGTTCAGATCCCGGAATATCGAGATCACTGCCATATAGTTCGTCTTTCCCATCCAAAGGTTCAGACCGTTTTCTATTATCATCTTTTGTTTTCATATCAGAATATGCATTATGGTAAAAATTAGAAATATCAGTACCTATTCTTTAATTGCACTTTTCTTACGAGCTTTATCTTCTAATTCCATTGTAAGATCTTTCTGACCCATATTTATAAGCTCAATTTCGCATGTTATGGCAACCTCATCGCTTACCATCATCCCTCCTGTTTCCAGGGTTGCATTCCAGACTAGTCCCCATTCACTTCTGTTGATTTTTCCTGTTACCGTAAAACCTGCCTTCTCATTTCCCCAGGGGTCTTTCGCAATTCCTCCTGATTGTACGTTCAATTTTATATTCCTTGTAACTCCAAGCATTGTCAATTCACCCCATAATTCGTGATTTCCTAACATATTAGCCTTTCCCATAGTATTTGAGGTGAAAGTGATCTGTTTGTGATGTTCCACATCTAAAAAATCAACGCTCTTCAAATGTTCATCTCGTTTTGCATCTCCTGTACCTATTGAAGAAGGATCTATCCAAAGATCAATTTCAACTGTTTTAAAGTCTTTTACAGTTGTATAGATGCTTGCATCAAATGTCTTGAATGCTCCTTTTACGTGTGCAATCATCAGATGTCTGACTTTAAATTCAATTTCGCAATGGGCCTGATCTAACGACCATTTTGTCTGTGTGGGTACCAATGTTTTTTTCATTTTGAATAATTATGAGTTAATATACAAAGATCAGTTCCTTTAAAAAGATAAGTGTTACAAACTTTTGGGAAAAAGTTATATAATTTACATATTATCCCCGGGCTAAAGTGTAAAACATCGCAACCGCAGATGCCAGCATTACCAGAAATGAATGTAAATTGTAATCTTACCGGTGATATATGGTCAGTATGCTCTGCTTTTGCACTTTACTTCCATATTTTAAATTTTAACTTAAATTTTTTATTTTGGATTAACGAACGCCAGTCAATAAATAAAAGAGCAAATAGAAGAAGAAGCCCCAGCGCTAAACTTGTAATTGACTTCCAGGATAATGCTTCTTCTACTATGTTTTTGGCATGCTCTGCCGCATATTTGCCTAGATGTACAGCTATTGTATCACTTGTAAACTTACCTATGAAAAACGCTGGAATAATATACAAAGCCTTTATTTTCGCCATACCCGCGGCTAAGAATAGCGGGGTCGTTGGAAGGGGCAATAAAGAATAAGCAATTATTACCAACTGGCCTCTCCAAGCCTTCTCTTTCATTTTTTTGCCAAGAAACTGAACGTCTTCATTCTTTGACCGCTTAAAAATTCTTCCAGCCAGAAGCGGGATATATAAAGTAAGGATATACCTTCCAAAAATGGAACCCGCAACCCCAATTACAATAACCAGCCAAATGTTTAAACCGAACATGATCTGTAAAAAAACCATCATCGTAAAAGCTGGAGGAAAAGGGAAAGGTACTACATCAAACAAAAATGCTCCGAAAAAAACCAATAGATACTGCCACCACATATTATGATGTTTTATAAACATAGAGTCTTGCCCACCCGTCGATCAAACTATCCATGTACAAAATTAACAATATTAACCATGTTTTATAAAATCTTAAGCACAAAGATCGCAACGTTTTGTAGTATGTATGAATGATATAACTTTTCCCCGGAATTATGTAACTCTTGTTATTATATAAGTTTTAAAATTGCATATAAGTTACTCACCATTTTGATTATGATAGGATGGCGAGTGTATAAGTGGTTCCAAAATTATGAACATCTTCCAATACGGCTAAAACATGTGAAATATGTAAATTTTTCCGTTAATTGTGTAACGATTTGTAAAAATACTGGTGCAACTTTGATATAGTCAAAATTTTTAAACAATTTATAACACAAAAACATGGAAAAGCTCCTTTTAATCAGTGCCGAAATTATTGTTACGGGAATTGCTGTCGGATTTTTTTGTTTGCTGATGCTTGGATTTTATACTGTACTTTCTGTTTTTACAGGTCCCAAACTCAGAATGTAGATTCAGTGATATGAAGAGGAAATCATACCTGAAAATTATTATTGGGATATTGTCAGTCATAATATTGATGAAGGTTTTGGCTACAGTATTATTTGAGCCGTGGATTGAGAAAAAGCTGCAGACATCATTGAATGAAAAGGATAATAGCTACCAGATTAAAATAAAAAGGGTGCGCATTTCTTTGCTCAAATCACGTATTGAACTGAAAAATATTACAATTAATTCTAAAAAATCAACCGGAGGCAAACCTGATTTTCATGGTGAAATAGCTTATGTAAAATTCACAGGGGTTAATTTTCTTAAAGCACTTTTCAAAAAAGATATAAGCATAAAGGAAATAGACATTTCCGGTAGCAACATTAAAGGGGTCACTTCAACTGCAACTAAAACACCGGTCAAATTATTGGTCCCTTTAAATTTTAATACTGGTCTTATAAGATTTGATAATACGAACATTATAATAGCCAGTACTTCATCAGCACAATTATTCAATTTGAAAGAAGGATATCTGAAAGTTTACAATTTAAGAGTTGAAAGGAAGGATACATTATCATTAAGCCTAATCAGGGAATTCGACTTCGAAACTAAAAAACTACTTACAATTTCCTCCGATAGCATGTACACCTACTCAGCATGCAACCTGGTCTATTCATCTGCCTCAAAAACTATTTCAGCGGACAGCGCCTCTGTTCATCCCAATTACACAAATTCTGATTTCACTTCAAGGTACAAATACCAAAAAACCAGGATTGAAGTTGATTTCAGTGAAATTTTTATTCATGATTTCAATGTTTCAGAATATTTCAGTGATAAAAGCCTGACAAGCTCATATATAAAAGTCGGTAAAATGGAGATGAAAGTTTTCCGCGATAACCGAAAAGAATTCCAGCATATCAAAATACCAACATTTCAGGAAAGGATTTACAGTTATAAAGGTGTTCTTAATATCGACTCTATCAGACTTTTAAATGGAAATATATCTTATACTGACCATGCCAAAGGAGCCAATGAACCAGGGAATTTAAATTTTAACAAGATTCATGCTTCAATTTACAAAATATCCAATAATACAATATACAAAACCAGATCTGCATTTTTAAAACTCAGCTGTGATGCTTTACTTATGGGAAAGGGGGAAATCAAAGTCCTCCTGAAAGCTATACTCTTCGATCCTTCCAACACCTTTTCAGTGAATGGAACTCTAGCAGGGATGGAAGCAAAAGAGTTGAATCCGTTTCTTGAGAAAAATGCATTTGTTTATGTTACTTCGGGAAAAATTGATGGAATGAAATTCAGCTTCACATCCGATAATTCCAGTTCATCAGGTCAAATGAATTTGCTTTATCATGGATTGAACCTGACAGTTAAAAACAAAAGATCAGACGATACGACAGCTTTCAGAGAAAGATTTATATCAGCAATAGCAAACAGCAAAATATTAAGCTCAAACCCGATTCCGGGAGAAAACGCAAGAACGGAAACAATATATTATAGACGGGATCCTGAAAAATTTCTTTTTGATTATTGTGCAAAATCAATTATGTCAGGAATAAAATCCAGTCTCCTTAAGAAACCTGCAAGAAATTAGCATCCGCGCTCATTCTCTCATGCACACGCATAAATATCTTGAAAACCTCATTGAATACCAACGGGACGAGTCCTAAGAAAAGTGCAATAATCCAGCCTCTGAGGTCGGGCATTTGCAGGTTAAATGCACGTTGCATAAGTGGAATACCAACTACTCCAAGTTGAAGAAGGACTCCCAAAATTACCGATGCAATCAGGTACTTATTAGAAAAAATTCCGATCCGGAAGATAGATTTTTTGCTGTTTCTTAAAGCTAATGAGTAGAACAACTGAGTAAAAACCAAAACAATGAAAGCCATCGTCCGGGCATATTCGACTGTTTTGATTGGAGCAGAATCATTAAAAGGACTGTATCCATTTTCATAATATCCATACCAAAAAGCCAGAATTGTTAAAGCGCCAATTAGCGTCCCTCCAAGAATAATATGAATACCTGAGCCCCCAGCGAAAAAACTCTCTTTGGAATTACGAGGTTTTTCTTTCATCACATCCGGATTTCCGGGTTCCATACCCAATGCTATTGCAGGAAAAGAATCGGTAATAAGGTTTATCCATAAAATCTGAGTTGCAATTAAAGGAGCTCTCCACCCAATTAGAAGTGTTATAAAAATAGTAAGCACTTCCCCCAGATTACACATCAGCAGAAAAATAACTGACTTTTTGATATTGTTGTAGATATTTCTTCCTTGTTCAATTGCATAGACAATTGTTGCGAAGTTATCATCTGTCAGAATCAGATCCGAAGCCCCTTTGGCAACATCGGTACCTGTAATTCCCATTGCAACGCCAATATCAGCAATATTCAATGACGGGGCATCGTTTATTCCGTCGCCTGTCATTGACACAATGTTTCCATGCGATTTCAATGCCCTTACAATTTTTACCTTATGCTCAGGTGAGACACGTGCAAAAACACGATATTGTGTAATTATATCTGAAAACTCCTTATCTGTAAGGTCATCTATTTCCTGTCCCGTAATAGCCTGATCGATACACTCGGCTATTCCAAGCTCAAATGCAATGGCAAATGCAGTGTTCTTATGATCTCCGGTAATCATTATTGATGTAATCCCGGCACTTTTTGCCCGCAGGATAGAAGGTTTAACTTCAGCTCTTGGCGGATCGATCATTCCTACAATTCCTATAAGGATCAGATCTTTTTCCATCTCTGAAATATCAATAACAGAGTCAACAGACTTATAAGCCACACCAAGCGTACGCAGAGCACTATCAGACATAGCAATTGTGGCATTAAAGTACTTTTCCTTATAAGTATCTGTCAGTTTTACTATTTTACCTTTATCCAGGACATGGGTTGAAACTTTAATAAGGTTGCCAATAGCTCCTTTTGTATAGACTGTGAACTGTCCGTTTTTTTGATTAAGGGTAGACATTAATTTACGATCGGAATCAAATGAGAATTCACTGAAACGTATGTTTTCGGAGTTTAAAATTTGCCTGTCAATCCCAAGATTATCTCCTAAAATCAATAAAGCAATTTCTGTAGGGTCGCCGGTTCCCTTTCCGTCCTTGAAAGTAGCATCGGAACATAGGATCATAGCGTTTGCGAGTAATTTTGCATCCTCAGTGGAAACATTTTTCTTATCACTGTTAACAACAGTTTTACCCTCAAGATTGAAATATGTAGTAACTGCCATCTTGTTTTGTGTAAGAGTACCGGTTTTGTCGGAACAGATAATATTGACAGACCCGAGTGTTTCTACTGCAGGCATTTTCTTTATTATGGCATTTCTCTTCGACATACTGGTTACCCCTATAGAAAGGACAACTGCAACTATAGCAGGAAGTCCTTCCGGGATAGCCGCTACGGCCAGAGAAACAGACAGAAGCAACATTTCTGCAATGTTTCGTCCCTGAAGCATGGCGATTATGAAAATAATCACGCAGATAACCAATGCAATTTTTCCCAGCGTTTTTCCGAGTTGATCTAAACGCAGTTCCAAAGGTGTTTTGGACTTTTCTTCCGTGTTGATAAGGTGGGCAATTTTACCTATTTCGGTATTCATACCAGTTTCAATAACAACCCCTACTCCTCTCCCATTGGTAACAAGAGTTGACATAAAAGCCATGTTCATAAGATCTCCGAGTGGTGTTTTGGGATCTTTATAAACAAGAGAAGCATCTTTATCTGAAGGAACTGATTCCCCTGTAAATGCTGATTCTTCTATCTGAAGATTGGGAGATTCAATTAGCCTTATGTCTGCAGTAATAATCTGTCCTGCTTCAAGTATCAGAATATCGCCGGGGACGACTTTATCTGAATCAACTTTTGTAACTATACCATTTCTGCGGACAAGTGCCATGGGATAGGTCATTTTCTGAAGCGCTTCTATAGCTTTACCGGCTTTAACTTCCTGAGCCACTCCAAGAGCCGCATTAGCAATAATGACAAGCAGTATAATTATAACATCTGCATAAACTCCCATAAACAGATTAATTACCACTGCAAACAACAGGATGTAGATTAGCCATTCCATCATTTGTTCAAGGATCAGACGAAAGATACTCTGCTTCTTTTTACCTGGAAGCTTGTTCAAACCGTATTTTTCTAATCGTCCTTTTGCTTCTAAATCAGAAAGCCCAAGTGAAGGATCAACTTTACTTTCTTTCAGAACTTCTTCAATTGATTTAGAAAACCACATTTCAATGTCATTAAAGTGCTACATGTCTTTTCAGCTTAACCAGTTTATAAATTTCAAACCAGATTATAGTGAATAATCCGGCAAGAACACAAATAATGAGGTTAATCAGCTTAAGTCGCTGAAACTGAAATAAATGCAGAAAATACGGAATATTTAAAATCAGGATCAAAAAGAAAATTGCTCCTCCCACTACCCATAATACTGCTCTGTTTGGAGTGAAAATAATTCTGAATATATTGTCGGTCCATGATCTGTTTGTAAGTATTACCGCAATATTTGAAACTATTAATGTTGTAAATGCCATTGCCCTGACTTCACTGGCTTCATACCCCAGGTGCAGGCCAAGAAGGTATATAGCAAGAGTTACAATTAATATACCGACTCCCTGAAGACAACTGAACAATATTTTGTTTGCACCAAAAAAAGGTTCAGTAAATTTCCTTGGAGGTCGGGTCATAATATTTAGCTCCTCTTTTTCTGCTTCAAAAATTATAGAGCATGCCGGGTCGATTATTAATTCGAGGAAAACAATGTGAACAGGCCATAGAATCAGCGGGAAATTGCCTAAAAGAATCGGAATCAGAGATAATCCTGCGATTGGTACATGTATCGCAAAGATGTACCCAAAAGCTTTCTGAAGATTATCAAAGATGCGTCGTCCCATTCTAATCGCCCCCACTATTGAGGAAAAGTTATCGTCCATAAGTACCAGAGAGGATGCCTCCCTGGCCACGTCGGTACCCTTTTCGCCCATCGCAATTCCGATATGGGCAGATTTCAGAGCAGGTGCATCATTGACTCCATCACCGGTCATTGCAACAATTTCCTTATTTTTCTTTAACGCGTTTACGATTTTAAGTTTTTGCTCCGGCACTACCCTGGCAAAAACATTGGTATCCTTTATTCTTTTACGTAATTCTGCTTCTGTCATGGCCTGTAATTCCTGACCTGTAATGCAATTTTCAGGATTTTCGAGACCAATTTCCATGGCAATATGCCTCGCAGTAACAGGGTAATCACCAGTTATCATTATTACCCTTATACCTGCATTATGACATTCTTCTACTGATTTTTTAACATTTTTGCGAATAGGATCCGAGAGTCCTATCAAACCAATAAAATCGAAAGTAAAATCGTGCTGAATCTCAGGCAACCCTTTTGATTTGATTTTTGCCTTGGCAACACCTAACACTCTTAATCCGCCTGAAGCTAACTCTTCAACTGCCAGGGATAGTCGTTTTTTGCTTTTTGCATCAAGATGACATAAATCAAAAATGGCCTCCGGAGCTCCCTTTGTTGCAATGATTTTTTCACTGGTTTCTTTAAATGAAAAGACCCTCGACATGGCAAGCAATTCTTTCGAAAGCGGGTATTCTTTTACCATTTCCCAGTTTTTATGGATATGCTCTGTTCCTTTCAGATACAAATCGCCTATACTGGTTATAGCTTTTTCCATAGGATCGAAAGGATTGATCTGACTTGAAAGGATGCCATATTCGATAATTTCGTGAAATTCCGAACTAAACTCACTTGCTTTTTCAACTGCCAGAAAATCTTTCCCGTTATACAGACTGGTAACAGTCATTTTATTTTGTGTGAGTGTTCCGGTTTTATCAGTGCAAAGAACTGTAGCGGAACCAAGTGTTTCTATGGCAGAGGGTTTCCGTGTTAAAACTTTCTTTTTAGACATCCGCCAGGCACCAAGAGCCATAAAAATTGTAAGAATAACCGGAAACTCTTCGGGTAAAATTGCCATAGCCAGCGTTATTCCGGCCAGGAAACCATTAACCAGACTTCCACGGGTAAGGGTGTATCCAAGTATCACCAAAACACAAAGTATTGCAGCAATAATTGTGATATTTTTTACCAAAGAGCCCATTTCCTTTTTCAGTCGTGTAGGTTCTTCTTTCACTGATTCCAGTGCCTTGCCAATTTTCCCGATCTCCGTATTACTACCTATACTTGTTACCTTTGCGATACCGTTGCCCTGAACTATCATTGAACCGGAATAAACAAATGGTAAATCATCGCCGCCAGGCTGAGTAAGTTTTTCAATATTATCCCATTCGTTTTTCCTCACAGGGACAGGTTCTCCCGTAAGCAATGATTCATCGGCCAGTAAACTCACTGACTGCAATACAGTAGCATCAGCCGGAACCCGGTCGCCTTCCTGTAATACAATGAGGTCACCGGTTACTACTTCAAATCCGGCAATACGTGTCTCAACTCCGTCTCTTATTACGAGCGCTCTTGGACTGGCCATATCTTTTAAGGCATCAAGAGCTTTCTCAGTTTTCTTTTCCTGAAAGAACTCGATTCCCATTATCACAAAGACAAAGCCAAGAAGCATTATCCCCCCCTGGAGATCGCCCATCACTATATACAGGGTTCCGCATCCGGTTAAAAGTATGAACATGGGTTCTTTAACAACACCCAGTGCAATGGAGAAAAAGTTTTTAGGTTTTGAAGAAGGAAGAGTATTAGCTCCTTCTTTACGTAACTTTTCTTTTGCCTGACTTGTAGTTAATCCTTTGTACTGTTCTGAAGAAGCTGATGTATTCAAATCAGTTTTGTTTTTTGGTAGGAATAATAAAAAGAGGGATGGAAGTATGGTGCAACACCTTTTCTGTAACACTCCCCATGATAACATTTTCCAGCCATTTACGGCTGTGAGAGCCCATTACAATTACATCTGCATTAATCTCTCCGGCAACATTTAATATTGAATCTGCAAAATCACCCTCAGCTACCACAGTCTTAATTGTTTTATCTCCAAGATGGTGTCTGGATTTATCGAGGTAATGTAATGAAGCCTTTTTAAGCGATTCAACATTATTCAATTCCAACGGAGCTGTTTCCATGAAACCATTAAACCCCATTATTGGAGAATACTCAACCGATGAATAGTATAACGGATCTGATACTATATGTACCAGAGTTACCTCAGCTTTCATGGCTTTAGCCATTTCAAAACCTACTTCTGCAACCTTCTGAGCAGTTGGATTATAATCAAGTGCAATTAATACTTTTTTCATTTTATATATTTTTTTGTAAAGTGAGAAAGTTAGTGAGTTAAAGTTCTCCAAGAGTTACATAACTTTTGTAAATTATTACATTATTCACACATTTAAAGGTCAACGTTATTTAGGCATTGACTATTGACTTACTGAATACCGATTACCGTAAGCCTAACAATCCGTTTACCGATATACCACCATAGCCGGTTTTCCGAATTCAAAATCGCGATATCCAAAATCAGTGGTTTTGAATGAGTTTGTTTTAAAAATATTTTGTCCAAGTCCGGGGATTAAGGGATAAAATGAAATCGAAAGTTGAAAAGTATTAAAAACCAGATTCGCATTTTTGATTAAAACTCCCACCCCGACCTGTGAATATACCTTACTGTTTTTAAAACGGGTACCCTCATCGCCAAGCATTCCGATAGAATAAGTAAGAAAAGGGCCGAAACGGAATCCGATAAAATTCCATGGTGCGTACGATTGTGTCTGCAATGTAAAGAGAAAACGGTTTGATCCGGACAAAACAGGGCTGTTAAATCCATCAAGTCCGTAACCGTCATTAAGAGTTAAATTATTGTAATAGAACTGTTTTATACCAATCATTATCTGTGGTTTAACAAATTGTCTGAATTTCCATTTTCCAATTTGAAACAAGCTTGTAAAATAATTTACACTTCCGGTAAAAACCCCTTGTTCAGAGTGAGAGTCATTAAGAAACGTGCCAAATTCAAAATTTGAACTCATGTAACCCCAATACAAATAGCTGCCTAGAGAATACCGGATACCTAAATAAAATCTTCCGGCATTATTCTTAACCTGATAGCCTCCTGTCAGTCCATATACCGCCCCGACAGGCACATCTTCGGTTATTCCAAATTTGAATATGTATTTATCCTGAATATATTTACGGGTGGATATGCCTATTGAGCCCATATAAAAATCTTCACTGGAATAAATATGGAAAGGATCGTAAAAAACAGATGGCTTTTCAAAATATCTGACATGAAGATAACGTGCAGCCAGAATTAAATTTGTATACCAATCTTCTTCCGAAGTACCTTTTAAAATCTGGATTGCCTTGCCGACCCAATAATCCTGAGTTCTGAATTTAAAATGCGAAGGAGCATATACCAGATTCAGATGTCTTAATGAATCTATGTTAAATTGAGAGGTAAATGTTACTCCGGCTGCCCATTTTGCCAGAGGAGAAAAGAATGGGCGCTCTATAGTAAGACCTCTGTTATAATTTTTATAACCGTCAGATTCAAAGTACAATTTTGAGTTGAGGTATGTGTTACGAATGTTTGGGATGTAATAACTTGTTTTATAAGAATTAATACCGTTGGAAGCATTTTGTGAAAAGGCACTTTGAAAATCATCGCCTGTTCCCATAATGTTTTTATCGTCTAAATCGATCTTTATACCTGAGTTAGAAATGGATCCGTTGGGAATGAGGCTCCATGCGTCTAATTCACGAATAAAAATATCGACTGAATCTGAAGTTTTACTGCTTCCGGCAAGAGCAACAAAAAATGAAACATCATGCACATATTTCTGTGATCGTATTAAACGCTCTGATTCTTTTACAGTTAATGAATTAAACGGCTTGTTTTTTCTGAATAGCAATAGGTTTAATATCGCCAATCGGTTTGTTTTGACATGAATTTTATTCCCTGTTTTATAAAATATATTTTGTTTTGCTGAAGCAGTATCGGTTGCTGAGTATCCAAAAGGATCAAGTGTAACAATGTCAATATTCCGTATAATCTTGCCTTCAAAGGTACTATAAGGTTTTTGTACCAGGTTTTTAGGTACTTTCTTTTTTACACTGGTGCTTATTTTTGAGATAGCTGAAACCGGTTTAAAAATCATCCGGTACATTAGTAAAGTAAATTTGCTCCGATGCGAATAGGATTCAATATTTTTATACAAAAGTGTTGAGTCTTTTTTAACAGGGGTTTCCTGAGCTGATGCAAAATCAATCAAAGAGAATGAAACAAAAACAAACAGGATATATTTTCGTAAACACATTTGAATACATCTTTCTGTTTTTCTTTGTGTTACTTTGTGTTGCACTTTTTAATATTTCCAGTTCGGATAAGTTATTTCTTCTTAACATCAACTACTTTGGCTTTTTCTTCCTTAGAAGCCTCATCTTTCTTTTTCTGAGCTTCTTTGGCTTTTCTGTTGAAATAACCTTTAAACAGGAAGTTTTCCTTGGCAGCATTCATGTTTTCATCAAGGCCTTTAGTGCTTTTTTTAAGATTCACGATGGTCTGATTCAGGTTCTCAGCAATTGTTGAATCCTGTATTAATCTACCCAAAGTTCCGTTTCCGCTATTTACTTTAATCAGAATCTCCGCCAGTTGGAATGAAATAATTGCTGCATTATCTGCAGTTACCTTAAGACTTGACATAATAGCATCCATTTCAACCGGCTCATTTGATTCAATCTGCTGTCCTTCACTTGCTATCGGAGCATCATAACTTCCCTGTGTTATAATTATAAGTTTGGAACCAATTAATCCTTCCGAACCAATTGCTGCTTTACAATCTGATTTAATAAACTTTTGGACCTCTTTTCTAATAAACATAACAACCTTTACAGTTGAATCATTCAGTATGTTGATGTCGTCAACTGTACCGACGTCAATTCCTGAAAAACGGATATTATTTCCAACCTGTAATCCGCTTATATTGTAAAAAGTAGTATTAAGTCTAAAAACCGGATTAAACAAGTTTTTTTGTTTCCCGATTATAAAAATTGCCAGTACAAAAAGTGTCAGTCCACCTGCAACAAAGAGACCTAACCGGATTTTAAAATTTTGACTATATGTGTCCATGATATTTATGTTTTTAATTGAAAAAAGAATTTATAAAAGGATCCGTTGATTTTTCAAAGTCAGCAAGTTTCCCTTCTTTATAAACTTCTCCTTCATGTATCATGATAATCCTGTTTGCGGTATTACGAACACATTTAATATCATGTGTAATTATTATAGAAGAAGTTTTGTATTTTTTCTGAACATCATTGATGAGTGAACTTATTTCATATGAAGTAACCGGGTCAAGACCTGTAGTAGGCTCATCATACAGCATTATCAATGGGTCCACTACAATTGTGCGTGCCAGGCTTATTCTCTTTCGCATACCACCTGAAAGTTGAGACGGCATTTTATTCAATGAATCAGCTAAACCAACGTGCTCTAATACCTCAGATACTTTTTCTTTGATTTCCTTTTCATTGAGGTGTTTTCTGATTCGCCGAAGTGGAAATTCTAAATTTTCTTTAACAGTCATGGAATCATACAATGCCCCACTTTGAAAAAGGAAACCAATTTTCTGCCTCAACTCACCTAATTCTTTGCCGGTTAACCTGGTGACGTTTTTATCAAACACCTTTATTGTTCCGCCATCGGAGTTTAATAACCCGACAATACATTTTATAAGGACTGACTTACCACATCCTGATTTACCAAGTACAACCAGGTTTTCGCCATTTAAAAGCTTTAAAGAAACATCTTTTAATACCTCTTGTTTGACAAACGATTTCTTAAGATTATTAATTTCAACAACTATTTTATAGCCGTCAGCATTTTCTGGAACAATATCACGGGCAAGTGAAGAATTCATCGATTTTCAAATTTCCAAATTTTCATAATATTTCAAAGCATATCGGTAATTTGTACTGCAATCAAGTCAACAATTATCACCAGCAATGATGCTAATACCACAGCCGAATTTGCAGCAATACCAACGCTTTCAGTTCCACGTCCGGCATTATATCCTTTATAACATCCTACCAATCCGATTACTGTTCCGAAGAAAAAGGATTTGATGAGAGCGGGTAAAAAATCAAGAAAATTAATATGACTAAAGGCCTGTGAAAAAAACAGTATAAACGATACGTCTCCTTTAATATTTGCTCCTCCCCAGCTGCCTATTATTCCAAGTGCATCAGCATATAATACTAAAATCGGAACCATTAACGTTGCTGCAAGCACTCTTGTCACGACCAAAAATCTCATTGGATTGACAGAAGACACCTCCATGGCATCGATTTGTTCGGTTACCCTCATTGATCCTAATTCTGCTCCCATACCTGAACCAATTTTACCTGCGCATATAAGAGCTGTTATAACCGGACCCATTTCCCTGATAATAGATACTGCAACCATCCCTGGCAGAGCATTAGTTGCACCAAAATCAACAAGTACCGGACGCGATTGAATTGTCAGTACCATTCCCATAATGACACCTGTTAAAGAAATAAGCGGTAAGGTTTTATACCCGATTTGAAAACACTGTTTAAAAAATTCTTTATACTCAAAATCTTTTGAAAATGTTTCTCTTATAATACGGGTTACAAACAGGATAACATCTGCAAAGCTTGTAAGAAAGTTACCGGCCTCAGCAGATTTTTTCAATGCTTTTTCGCTGAGCTTTACTGATTGCTCCTTTACGATACCTCTGGCTTTATGGATAGGATTAATTTTTTTCATATTCGTAAAACTATGTATATCGGAATTTTTCAAAAGCACGAATGCATTATAGTGTTTAATCTAAAAAGTCCCCGCCTATCGAGTGCCGGTAAACGAAAACTTTTTAAATTAAAAATGTGTTTAGAGAGATGAAATAATTGCCCGAAGCTGATCTTTCGTCTTACCCAATGTGACTTGTAGTCTACCAAACATTTCTTCTTTCTTGCCATCTGCAAACATCAGATCATTGTCTGTGAGTATTGCAAATTTCTGTTTGAGCTTGCCTTTCTGCTCATTCCAGTTCCCCTTCACTTCCGTTACGTTTGTCATCATATTATTTTTTAATGTTAATGTTAATCCTAAAGCACAAAGTTGAGTACTTTGAGGACTATAAGTGTTACATAACTTTACAAAAAAGTTATATGATTCACACATTTTAGGAGGCGGAAGGCAGTAGGTAGAAAGTAGAAAGTAGAAAGTAGCGATTATATGACACCGCAACCAGCAACCAGCAACCTTATTTTGGAGAAGGGGTTTCAGTCTTTGCTTTCTTCTTAAAGTAGCCTCTCAGAAGTATATTGTGTTGAGCAGCTTCAAGGTCTTCATCTAATTTTTTGGAACTGCTTTCCAGGTTTTTAATGGTTTCTTTTAATCTGGCACCCGATTCTTCATCATGCATCAATACCCCAACTGTTGTTTTAGGATTAGCGGCGGCCTGTTTAAGATTTGTAACGAACAGATTTGCAGTGTCAGCAATCTGCTGCAAATGTTTAACTGAAGCTTTAACCGAATTGAAAACAACAGTATCTGTTGTGAGTTCGTTGGCAAGTGTGCCTTTCTTATTAAGTCCGGCACTGAATGAGGCAAGCGAGCTAACCAATTGCTGTGCCTTCGAAGCTGTATTTTTAAGGGATTCAGAAGCGGCATTAATGTTATCATAAATAGCATTATCGTTAAGTAACTTACCCAGGGTTCCATCACCGGAAGTTAATTTTGAAGTTACTGCTTTAAGCTCACTTGTGATTGCCAGAGCGTTTTTATTATTTTCCTGCAAAGTATTTATCATATCCTCCGATGAAAAAGTTTTTTCAACTCCTAATGTGTCGCCTTCCTCAACTTCACCTGCCTTTTCTGTTCCACCATAAATCACCAGGATTTTATTCCCGATTAAACCGTCGCTGCTGATCTTAACCTTGGCGTCTTTTCGAATATATTGTTTTGCAGTTAAGGCAATTTTCATACTCACTTCCACCTGTGATTTTCCATAAAAGCTCAGGCTGTTCACTATTCCGATTTTTACACCGGAGAACCAGATATTATTTCCTTTCTTTAATCCGTTAACTTCGTCAAAGTGCGATATCACTTCCATCTTATTTTTGAAAGTTTCCCGCAGATTGCCGACCATCAGAATTCCTCCTACCAGAAATATCATACCGATGAACACAAATGATCCTACAATAACTGCCCGCCTGTTTGATGTTTCATTCATAGCTTATTGAATAAAATTGTAATTAAAAAAACCTCTTACCTCTTCATCATTGGTATCAAATACCTCGTTAAAACTACCAATTTTCAAAAATTTTCCATCCAGCAGGATAGCAATACGGTTCCCTGTATTTTTAGCGCAGGTAAGGTCATGTGTAATAATTATAGAACTGGTATTAAATTCCTGCTGAACTTCATTTATAAGTTCTATTATTTCTGCACTTGTAATCGGATCCAGACCTGAAGTGGGTTCGTCGTACAACATAATTTCAGGTTTCAGTATTAGTGTACGTGCGATACCTATTCTTTTACGCTGCCCTCCGGAGAGATCAGAAGGCATTTGTTTTAATTTATCTTTTAATCCGACAGCTTCCGCCACTTCTTCCACAGCATTTCTGACTTCGTTTTTTCTCAGATCTTTTACATTCATGGTTAAAGGAAATGCAAGATTCTGGTAAACATTCATACTGTCGTATAACGCGCTGTTTTGAAAAGAAAATCCAATACGCAACCTTAAAGCATCTAATTCTTTTCCGTTCAACTTGTCAATGTGCTGATCCAATACGACTACTTCGCCTCTGTCGGGTTTAAGCAAACCAACAATGATTTTAATAAGAACTGATTTCCCGGATCCTGATCTGCCTAGTACAGCCACATTCTCACCCTTAAAAAGATTAAAGTCAATACCTTTTAAAACCTCCAGATCATCAAATGACATATATAATCCGTTGATTAAAATAACCGATTCATCTTTATTTATTATATGTTTGGTTTTCAGTTTATCCATCTAATTAGAAATATTGTATCCAATTGGATACCTGAACTATAACATATTCTTCAACAAATATCAGGAACATCGACAACACTACTGCCTGGTTTGCTGCTTTTCCAACACCGCGTGTTCCCTGAGAAGCATTAAATCCTTTGTAACATCCTACGACGCCAATGGTGAATCCAAAAACAATAGATTTTGTTAATGACACAAATATATCAAGGAAGCTGATAGTTGAGAAAGCGTTTTGATAATATGCTACTATACTGCTGGTTTCCACTGAATGAACATTTAAATAAGAACCATATAGTCCAACGCAGCTACAGTATAAGGTAAGTACAGGAATCATTATCGTTGCGGCTAAGATTCGTGTTACCACTAAGTATTTAAATGGGTTAATTGCCGAAACTTCCATCGCCTCAATCTGTTCAGTCACTTTCATGGAACCAAGTTCTGCCCCAATGCTTGATCCGATTTTTCCGGCACATATCAGAGCTGTAACCAATGGTCCGATGGCTTTTATTAAAGCTATTCCAATTAAAGAAGGGAGCCATGACGCAGCTCCGAATTCTTCAAGAGAGGGACGTGATTGTTTTGTGAATACAATACCAACTATAAATCCGGTAAGAGATATTAACGCAAGAGATTTTAAACCTATTTCAAAACACTGATTAACTAACTCACGATTATGAAATGGTCTTTTAACGACCTCTTTAAAGAATTGGAGAGTAAATTTATAAGATTTGTAAACACCTGAAAAGTATTTGTCAAGTCCTTTGGAGAAAATGTATTTATCAGAACTATAAATCTTCATTTAACGAAAATGAATTGCAAATATACAAGGTTCCGAAATTATTGCACCATATAACATTTAAAAATTCAATTTAATTAAAGCGTTACAATAATCTGAAGCAGTTCCTGCTTTGATTTTCCAAGTTTATATCCAAGGATTTCCATCATTTCCTTTTCTTTACCTTCGCTGTAACTTAGGTCTTCATCGGTAATATTTGGAAATTTCTGTTTGAGCTTTTCCTTCTTTTCACTCCAATATCCTACAATGTTTTCATTCATGATCTGTGTTTTATGATTTAAGATATTTCCCTTGTTACTTTTTATTGTTCAGGTATTGTATTCCAAATGGAGTACACGTATTTCATCAAAGAAAGGTGTTCGTTTATCTTCAACACATTTTACGGCATACAGGTAAAGCGCAGCACTCCATGTCTGCCAGTCCTGTCCCATTGGTTTGCCATCCTGGGCTTTGATCCATTCATTAAATCCATAATCAATCTTTTCATTGGCGGAGAGTTTTATACAATGAGTCAGTTCCACAAGTTTTTCCTTAGCCAAAGTGTACCTTTTAGCAGCAACCAGCGCTGCAACATAAAATCCGCAGATAAATGGCCAGATCCCCCCGTTATGATATTCGCCCGGTTTGTTATATATTTCATATCGCGGAAGCCAGTCGGGATCTTCTGGTTTAATGAAGGGAAAGAAATTTGGCGGCAGATTTAATGCCAGATCACCGCTTTTCTTCATACCTGCACACTCCTCTTCAATCCATGAAATCATTTCTCCTGCCCTTGTGGGAGATGCCATACCTGAAAGAATAGCAAGACTGTTACCGAGCAGATCGAATCTTTCGCTGCTATGAATTTTATAAGACCAGAAAGCATAGTACGGTTTATGCTTAACTACCAGACCTTCGTGAACATGATTATGTATTGTACCGGCAGTAATAGTAAACCTGCTCATTTCCTGACGCATTCTCTCTGCTCTTATATCCTTACCAAGCAATCGGAGATAACTATATACAAGGGTATTGACAAACAAACCATAACCTGTAACCCACTGTTCATCGCGCCAGTCGCTTGTTGGCTGCTGGGCAACCAGATACCTGTCTGAAGGACTCTGATATTCCATCCAGGTGAGAGCTTTTTCAACTGCTGCATTGAGAAAGTCTGATTCACCTGTTGCTTTTCTGAAAACACCAACCCCAATTAAAAATAAAGGAGTTGTGTCACTCGATCCCCTATCTTCATCATTGTGAACAAGAGAAGGGATATGACCACGTTCGGTTTGATTTTTAGCCAAAGTTTCAAGCACCTTTCTGATGCTATCCATCAGTTTTTTATTGCCAGAAACAGCAATTCCAAAAACAGAAAACATCAGATCTCTCGTGTATGGTTCAGGATATCCCCAGCCGGCAGTTCGCGGAAGTCCATGGTATGGTCCGCATGAATTATGAAGAAGAACTTCAATAGCGGCTTTCTTTGCATTTTCTATTTCTCGTAGATCCTCACGCTGCATGACGCTGATTTTATAATTACATTATTCCCAATCTGTCAACAATAATCTGTACAAAACGTTTCGCAACTACCCTGTAGTCGAAGTTTTTAACTACGCGCGTCCTCCCGGCTTTACCCATTTTTTCGCGCAATGATGCATCATTCATAAGAGAAAGCAGATACTTTGCAACGTCCTGTACATTTGCACGATAATCAACAGTACGGGGTTTATCAAAAATCACTTTATGTTTTTCTTCAAAACCCGATTCTCCGCCAAGAATTACTTCGTTTATAACAATTCTCTGTGCTATCTCGGCCAGAAATGCGGTTTCGCCATGAACAAGTGTATCAAGCATTCCCATCGCATTTATACTCACAACCGGTTTTCCACAAGCTCCTGCTTCAACCTGCGGCATTCCAAAACCTTCGAGTCTGGAAGGGGCAGCATATATGTCACAGGCTCCAATCAGATAAGGCATAAAATTTCGTGAAATGGTATTCGTTGCATAAAAGACATTTTTCTCGATACCCAGTTGTGTAGCCATTTCCAGATCAATAAGATTCTGAACCTTGGTTCGTGGCTGTGGCCATACTTTACATATATACTTCCAATCGGGAGCTTTTGAATCTATTATAGCCAGTGCCTGCATCACTTCCTGAGCCCCTTTCGATGCAGCATCGCCGCCAACAGTGAGGATCATTAGCTGATCGGGGGCGATACCCAATGCTTCACGGACTGCAATAATTTTTGGATCGTCCTTACTTTGAGGGACGAAAGCATCTGTATCGCATCCAACGGGAAGCACTTCAATTTTATCAGCAAGTATCCCATCGCGGACATACATCTCCTTAACCCAATTCGATGTTACCAGAATAAGAGGCAGAGCATTCAATACCTCCTGATAGTTAGCAATATAGCCATCAGCTACCAACCATGGAACAGGTTGAACTCCATACCTTTGAGGATGAAGAACCAATTGCGGAGTGTGCCCCCAATATCCTACCCCTACAACAACATTTGGTTCAAACCAGCGATAATACCATTCTTTTTCCTGCGCTGATTCGAAATGAACTGCATGTGCATCAACTCCCATATCAAGAAGTCCCTTATATAAAAGATCTCCCTGTGTTGCGAGACCTCCCGGTGAAGGAGGATAATCATATAGGACCAGTACTTTCATAAATGTCTTTATATTGATTTAGTGAATTGTATGCCGCATCAGAATTTGAAAATTGATAAAATGATTCTGTACGTGGTGTCGTTTCTGCTTCAAAACTATTCTTTTCAAATCCGTATGTTTCAGTAATTAACCTGTATTTCATCCGCCATATCCGTTTTGTAAGAGACCGGTAAATGGTTGCATTTTCAACAGGCCGCGGATAGTATTCTTTATTCCCATCCTCATAGGCAAAGGTCCAGAGTTCGTCTGTCGATATTTTACCTTCATGCCAGAGTTTAATCACAGCTTTACCGGTTTCCTCATGCCTCAGATGCCTGGTGTATTCTCCAACTGGATTATGAGTGATTATAAGGTCAAAATGCTGAGGAGGTAATAAGTCAAGGATAACATTCTCAACTTCCATTTCATCCAAATGTTTTTGTTCAGGTCCATCATCAAGGTCACCCATTATACCATCCGATTTAAGAACTTTTAAAGCATTCTGAAACCGTGGCGCCCTGTTTTCATCATTTCTCCTGCTCAGACAAACAATGTACCATAATAATGACGGATGACTAAGGATTGTTCCACCGGTCCATAAGGTTTCATCATCAGGGTGAGCTACAATTACAGCGATGTTCTTAATTTTTGATTCTTTACTGTCCATTTCTTCAGAATTCTTCAAAAATTACTTTAAACAGCCATTTTAAAATATTCTTTTACAAACAGATGCCGTTGATTTTCAGTCATTTTATCGGCAGATTTTATTACGATTTTTATATTGTCAAAATGATGGTTATCCTTGAGCAGGTTTAATAATTCTGTTTTGGCACCTGTAGGACCAAACAACAAAACATCTTCATAATCTTTGATCACATCGCTCAGACTCTTGAAAAAAACTGATTGTTCTGCTTGTTCTTTGTTATGCCTTTGTCTTTCATGAACACCCATATTTTGTTCTCTTGCCGGAAGACTGGATCCTATTTCAAGAATACTGGCATCAATTGTATTATTTGTAACTTTCATGATATGAGCAATTGAATGATCCATCCAAATGCCAAGTTTCTTTGATGATTTCATTTTGAGTATGTTAATTGAAACACCCCGCTCTTTCTCAGAATGCGGGGAGTTTCGTTATTTACTTTTGTTATATGTTTTATGAAACCTGATAGGATTCAGACACCTGCCAATATTATTGATATAATAGCTGATAAATCTCATTCAGGTTAGGAGATAAGATGATTTCAGTTCTTCGGTTTGCAGCTTTTCCTTCAACTGTATCATTGGTTTTAATAGGGTGGAATTCGCCTCTGCCTGATGCAGTAATGCGAATAGGATCAAAACCAAAGTCTTTTGTTAACAGACGTAAAATGTTTGTTGCCCTTGCTGTGCTGAGATCCCAGTTATCTTTGAAAAGCTGAGTCTTTATAGGCACATTATCGGTATGACCTTCAATCATAACGTTGACATCAGAGGTACTATTAAGAACCGCGGCAAGAGATTTAAGTGCTTCTTTCCCTTTTGGGTCAACAACATCACTACCCGACTTAAACAGCAGTTTTTCTTCAAGCGACACATAAACATTTCCGTCTTTAATATATACCGATATTTCATCAGTCTTATAATTCATGAGTGCATCAGCTATTGAATTCTTCAGCTTGGTCATGACGTCCTTTTGTAATTGAATCCTATCCTGAAGAGCTTTTAACCTGTTAGCCTGATCAGCGATTGTCATTTTTGAGGCAGCAGAAAGAGCTTTCAAAGCCTTTAGATCGTTCTGTGCTAAAGCATTCTCACCTTGCAGTGATGTATTTGCAGCATCGAGGTTTTTGGCCTTCGCATTACAATCATTGAGCTGACTTTGAGTATTCGCATTTTCTTTTTGAAGTTTATCAACATTGGCCTGAGAAGCGTTAAACTTCTTACTAGATACACATGATGTAAAAGACAATATAAGAATCAGGGAGAAAAATGCCACGGAGAAAAGAGATTTTTTCATTGTTGTATTTTTAAGTTATTAATTACATACAAAGTTGATTCCCTTTATGATAAAAGGTGTTACACAATTTTTTCAAAATATTACATTATTCACATGTTTTGAACGGTGCAAGCGACTTTTTATGTTGCTGCCTTTTTTTTAAGTAATTCTTCATGTTTAAGATATACTTCAGCTTCAGTTGGGGTCCCCAGAAGAATTGCCAGCCACCGGGTTTTCTCATTCTGTTCAAAGATGATTTTAATTGTCATTGTAAACGGAACTGACAGTACCATACCGACGGGTCCTAAGATGAATCCCCAGAATAGTAACGACAGGAAAACAACAAGTGTGGATAATCCTAAACCTTTTCCCATAATTCGAGGCTCAACAACGTTACCAAGAATATTGTGAATAACCATTAATGAACCGAGGGTCCAGAGGGCTCCACCCAGTCCGAGTTGTACAAGGGCAAAAAGGGAAGTCGGAACCGTGGCTAAAACAGATCCTATATTCGGAATAAACTCCATCAGTCCGGCAATCAATGCCCAAAGGATCGGATAATCCACTCCAATGATCCGCAAGGCAATATAGGTCAGGATTCCTATTGATAAACAGAATAGGGATTTTATCAACAGATAGTGACGGACATTTTTGGTGATTGAAGAAAAATATGAAATGGATTTATCCGAAGCGCTGAGTATAGCTTTTGCCTTGACTGAAAAACTTCCGAATTCCATAAGCATAAAAATAATTATCAGAAAAATGAGGAATGTATTCCCCATCATATTTAAAAGTTCATTCAGAGCTGTTGCAGTAAACGCCAGTACCTTTCCGGGTTGGATCAGAGTTGAAATCTGATCTTTTGGGATCTTAAAACCTTTATCATTTAAAAACTGAATAAATGTGTTACCAATCGTTGAAAGTGTAGATTCATATTGCGCAACATTGCCCGAAAAGGAAGAAATAGTTCCTCCGATCAGAAAGGTAAAACCGGAAAAAACAGCTACCATTCCAATTATTACAATAATAAGTGCCACCCATCGGGGTACTCTTTTCGTCTCAAGCCAGGATACGGGTTGTGCACAAATGATACTTATGAAAAGTGCGAGCAAAAAAGGAGTAATAATTGACTTTGCATAAAATGCCCCGGCAAAAATGATTACTAATGCAGCTATAGTAACAACAGGCGAATTCTCTATTTGTTTGATGCTCATGATATTCAGTTAATTATGTTTTTAAAGTCTGTCATTCAATAAAAAACTAATTTGTACTCTAAAATTTTACCTTTTTATAAAAAATTAGTTTAGTGATTTCTGCCGCGATTATGTAAACAACCACAATCAGAAACAGAAGCAAATAGGTAGTAAGACTAAGTGGGGTGAAGCCAAAAATAACTCCAAGAGGAGTGAAAGGGAAAACAATCGTTAAAAGGGCAATAGAAATGGTTGCTATAAGAAGATACTTCCCCGGATTACTCCTGAAAAAAGGTTTCCTGCTCCTGATCACAAGAACGATCATCGATGCTGAGATGACTGATTCAAGGAACCATCCGGTCCTGAATTGATCCTGATTGGCATGCAGTAAAAGCAGTAGCAAACCAAATGTAAGGTAATCAAATACAGAACTTACAAGTCCGAAAGTAATCATAAACTTGCGAATAGCCTTTATGTCCCATCGGCGTGGATAGTTGATCATCTGCTCATCAACATTATCAGTGGCAATGGCCATCTCGGGGAAATCGGTCAGGAGGTTGGTGAGCAATATCTGCTTGGGCAGCAATGGAAGAAATTGAATAAAGAGCGAAACACCGGCCATGCTGAACATATTACCAAAGTTAGCGCTTGTGGCCATAAACACATATTTCAGTGTATTGGCAAATGTCGTTCGTCCTTCTCTCACACCTTCAACCAGAACACCCAGATCTTTTTCGAGTAAAACAATATCAGCGGCATCCTTGGCAACATCGGCAGCAGTATCAACGGAGATCCCGACATCAGCAGCATGAAGTGCGGAGGCATCATTTATGCCATCACCCATATAGCCTACGACGTTCCCTGCTTTTCGTAAGGTTATAATAATCCGTTCTTTCTGATTTGGTTCAATTTCTGCAAAAACATTCACCCCTCCCACTCTTCTTAGCAGTGCATCATCGCTCATTTGGCGAAGTTCAGGTCCGGTAATAATCTCAATACTTTCCAGTCCCATCTTTTTGCTAAGGCCCGACGCTACAAGATGGTTATCGCCTGTAATAATTTTAAGTGAAACACCAAGGTTTTTCAGACTGTTAATGGTTTCAGTTATATTTGCCTTTGGCGGGTCAAAAAGGGTGAGAAAACCTATAAAAATCATATTATTCTCATCACTTTTGTTTATGAGCGCATCTGATTGCATTTTCTTGTATGCAATACCCAATGTTCGAAAGCCATTGTTACTGAATTCTTCAAAGTGCTTCTGAATCTGATCATGCAGATGGGCTATTTCAACTATTTTTCCATCGTCAGATTCTGCAGATGAACATACCTCCAGAATATTAGTAAGAGCTCCCTTGGTTACCAATATATGCTGATCGTCATGTCTAAAAACAATACTCAGACGTTTTCTTATAAAATCGTAAGGTATCTCATCTTGTTTTGTATAAGCGGAAAGATCAATTTTGCGATAGTTAAGGATGGCTTCATCAATAGGATTCGTAAAGCCTGTTTCGTAAAATGCGTTTATATATGCATAGGTAAAAACTTTATCACTAATGTTTCCATTAACATCAAGTGCTGATTCGACTTTAACTGTTCCTTCAGTAAGTGTTCCGGTCTTATCTGAGCATATTATATTCATGCTGCCGAAGTTTTCAATAGAGGAAAGCCGCTTTACAATGACCTTCTTCTGTGCCATTTTTTTAGCGCCATGTGCAAGATTGATACTAATTATTGCTGGTAATAACTGAGGGGTCAGACCTACAGCAAGGGCAAGTGAAAAAAGAAACGAGTCAAGTACGGGCCTTTGCAAATAAACGTTAATGGCAAAAATAATTACTACTAAAATCAATGTAACTTCACCAAGGAAATAACCGAATCTTCGTATGCCATGCTCAAACTCTGTTTCCGGTGCTTTAAGCTTAAGTCTCTCCGATACCTTACCAAATTCGGTATTTTTAGAAGTAAGGATAACTAATGCTTTGGCGGATCCGCTAACGATATGTGTGCCCATCCAAACAGAATTTGCACGTTGTGCGAGGGGTGTATCGGCAGCTAAAACCGACACAGACTTTTCAACCGGGAAGGTTTCACCTGTAAGCATGGCTTCATCAACGAACAGATCTTTCGATTCGAGAATCAGACTGTCTCCGGGAACAATGTCTCCAGCATTCAGAATAATAATATCTCCCGGCACAATTGTTTCAAGAGGAACCTCCTGTTGATTACCGTCACGGAGTACCGCAACTCTGATTTGTACAATTGCCAGCAATCGGGCTACCGCATTCGATGCACCATGCTCCTGCCAGAATCCCAAAAGTCCGCTGATTACAACTATAACCAGAATAATTGTGGCATCAACGAAATTATGCAAAAACAAAGACAATCCTGTAGCTAACAATAAAATGAGAATTATCGGGCTTCTGAACTGAGCAATAAGAAGGGTAAATGCGCCAGATCGTTTTTGAGGTTTCAGACGATTTGCTCCATAGCTTATAAGTCTTTTCCCTGCTTCATCGGCTGTAAGACCTCCGGCAGTTACCTTATACCTGTTAAGCGTTTCTGAAGTCGGGACGCTCCAAAAAGATTGAGTGTTCTGGTCCATAACTTTCCATATTATTCTATCGTTTCAAAAAGAGGAACCTCATTTATAATTTGATCATTCCGCTGCTATTTTGTATTCTTAAGTTCATTCAGCAGCTCATTTAAATTAACTGTAGCGTAAGTAGATGCGTAATCTGACATAGCATAAGGAATTATCAGATTTCCATTATGAATAATAGAACCGCAGGAGTAAACTACATTAGGTACGTAACCTTCCCGTTCTTCATTATTAGGAGCTATTAAAGGGGTCTTTAATCTTCCGATTTCATTTTCAGGATTATCTAATTCATATAAAGATGCTCCCAGTACATATTCCCTCATAGGACCTACTCCGTGGGTTATTACAAGCCAGCCTTCCTGAGTCTCGATGGGTGAGCCGCAATTTCCAACCTGTATAAGTTCCCACGAATATTTTGGTTTTTGAATAAGTTTGGCCTCACGCCAGATATTTAAACTATCTGAATAAGCTATATAATTACTGATCCCATCTATTCTGCAGAGCATTGCGTATTTACCTTTGATTTTTCTGGGGAATAATGCCATTCCTTTGTTCTGTGCCAGTTCACCGTGAATAGGTAAGCCTTTGAAATGATAGAAATCTTTGGTAGCAAGTAAATTTGGCAATATTGACATCCCATCATAAGCAGTGTAGGTGGCATAGTAAATTACTTCTCCGTTCTCCTCTGTGAATTTAACAAAACGTGCATCTTCAATACCATTTTTTTCAGAATCGGAGATTGGGAAAATGACTCTTTCTGAAATTGCAGAATCAAGTGAAAAATCAATTTCATAATGCGACAGAGCAAGCCACATGATTTGATTTATTATTATTTCTTTCTTTGGTGAGAGGTTCTCCGTTTTTTTGGTCTCGTAAACTGCCCTTTTTAATTCACCATAGGTAAATTTCTCACCTAATTTCTCCAAAACAAATACCGGTGAAAGTTTGTTGTCGAAGTCCCTCATTTCATCGAGCTTCTTTATAAATGATTTTTTAGTGTAAGTATGTCTTTTGATTCTCTCAGCTTCTGCCAGCATTTTACCTACCGGTTCGATAATCAGATTATTATTTTTATCAATAACAGCAGAACGGAAAACAATGGATGAAATATGTCCTTCCCCGGTTGCCCTGAAACTGAAAATCAGTCTCTGCTCATCAATACCTAATTCAGATTGATCAGGATCTTCTACTATTGCCGGATTAAAAAATGCTGCCGACTCAATTGAATATTCACAGGTGAAATACGAACCAATCAGAGCCTTTCGTGATTGATTTATCTTACCTGGCTTTATTCCCAACTCACCAAACAATTTTGCCAGTTTATTAAAATGAGAATCAAATATCTGTGATATATTCCTGTGACGCCGGGAATAGCTTCTGAGAACCTGACTTAATGCAATTGACACCTCCTGATCTGGCATAGCCATTACAGTGCGGATAGTATTAATGCTTCTTTCATCTGAAAGAGAAAAGAACCTCGCAATTACCCTGCTTGGATCGGGGTTAAATTTACTATCCTTCCTGGTAACATTAACCTGCATAGCTCCCTTATTTTAGTGTGATGCATTAACAAAAACTGAGGTTTTGCTTTTTTGTGACTTTTGAAGAGATTCTTCCTTTTTTGAATTTTTTGCCAGGTAGTTCAACACCTGTTCCCCTGGCTTTCCCTTATCCTTTGCATATTTATCAACAGTAAGACGTGCCATCAGATAGCTTAATGTAGATTCTGCTCCCTGATTAAGGTTTACATGATTTTCTTCAAGTCCGTCGTAACATCCACCGGTGCATGGATTATAAATAATCTGGTGCAAACGGTTGTTGCCTAAAAACCAGTTAAAGGCTGTTTCCATTTTAATCAGGTAATCCACATCCTTAAAAACATCATAAAACTTACTTAATGTCATTATTGAATAAGCAACATCTATCGGTTGTTCACCATAATGGGCAGCTACCTGCCCTTTATGCAACCAGCCATTATTGGAGATAACTTCAATACCGTTTTCATTAAAGGTTTTTGATAAAAGAAATTGGAAGGATGATATCGCTGTGTCTTTATAGATTTCTTCTCCTGTTAATAGCCATGCATACAACATTGATTCCGGCAATATGCTGTTGGCGTAGGTAAGATAACCTTCAAACCACTCCCATTTTTCACCCGATTCGTGTTTATACATCTGCACCAGACGGTCGGCGAACGTTTTTATCAGGTTAATATTTTCAGTTGTTCTTTTGGTTTTATGAAAATAATACAACCCTTTTATTGCAAAAGCCATTGCCCGTGTTGAATGAATTGTTTCCAGATGAGACACGGAACTTAAAATGATTGATCCGGCTTCTGATAAAATGTTAAAGGGAAGTATCCTCTTAAGTGTGGTCAGATACCCAAGTGCCCAGATAGCCCTGCCGTTTGCATCGTCTAAATTTACATCTGCGTTCTGATCGGTAAATTTGTATTCCTTATCTGCATAATTTAAAAAATCACCACCTGGTTGTAAACAATTTTTTATGAATAAGAAATACTTGTTAATGTATAACAGATCTTTTATATCATCTGTTAACTTGTAATGCATACACATAACTACCAGTGCCCGCGCATTATCATCAAGTGTATACCCCGAATCTGAATCAGGAGAATTAATTTTCGAAAACTGAATCATCCCAAAATCAGTTGTCATTTTCTTCAGGCGATCAAGATTAATAACAGGCAGATTATACAGTAAGGTAATTTCATCTTCAACAATTTTTTCGAATAGCAAAATGTGAGAAATAGCTGAATTTTCCCAGGATGTGGAAACTATTTTCTGCAAAGCATTTACGCTCATATTCCTGCGAATCTGTTCGTCGTTAAGGAGACGGAGAACACTATTTGCTAATTGCTGTGAGTTACAAAAATCAAAGATAATTCCTGTATCCTCAGTCAATACTTCCTTTGCATGGGGTATAGGAGTAGAAATGATCGGACATGCACAACTCATTGCATAGGCGAAAGTGCCGCTTACAGCCTGAAAAGGATCGTTTGACGTAAACAGGTATATATCTGTAAGTTGCAAATATTCAAGAAGATCAGGCAATGCAAGATATTTGTTAATGAATTTTACATGGCTGGTCAGCTTATTTAGTATCACTTTATCCTCAAGGCTATTCCTGTATTTTTCTCCTTCCCACTTCACCACCTCAGGATGTGTCTTCCCAATTATCAGAAATATTACTTCAGGATTGGTTTTTATTATGGATGGCAGAGCCTCTAATGTAGTTTCAATGCTCTTTCCCGAACTTAGAAGCCCAAAAGTTGAGAGAACTTTTCTGCCTTCCAAGCCAAATTTACTTTTTAATAATTCTTTATCTAAATGAGGTGCTAAATGAGTGCCATGGGCTATCACAGAAATTTTTTCCGCAGGTACACCATAATTGTTTATCAAAATCTCAGATGAATTATTGGTCATTACGATAATTGATCTGCAAACTGATGCAATACTTAAGATTTTAGATTTTAACTGCTCATCAGGATGAGGAAGAACAGTATGGAAAACAATTATAACAGGTTTAATTAGTTCTGATAAAAAATGCCTGAATGATAGTTCCTGCTCTATATAAAAGCCAAATTCGTGTTGGATTAAAACCATTTTAATGTGCTCGTCCTTATTAATCTCTATCGCAAGTGTTTCATAACTATCAGCCAACGATGTCTTAAGAACGTACTTTACTTCAACCGGATATGAATAAGTTTCATCGCCTGATTCCAGGGCGCAGACTTTTATAGAAAATGAAGAGCTGAATTTATTATTAAGCGCACTTATCAGATCATGAGAATAGGTCGCTATTCCACATTCTCTGGGAGGATATGAAGTAACAAATAAAATTTCAGGCAGATTTTCTGACTGACCTTTTACAGTAATTAGTTTGTGATCGATATTATTTCTCATCCTTTGATTTGTAAGTGAGCAATTCGGCTATTAACTCCGATAAATTTAAGGATGCACAGGCTATCACACTATCCGCAGCACCATAATATATGAAGAGTGTTCCTCCAAACAATACAGTACCGGTAGGAAAAACCACATTATTTACTTCCCCGATTAATTCCCATTCATATTCAGGAAAAAACAGCGCATGCGGAAGCCGGGCAAGCTCTTTGGTTGGATCATTCAGATCTAATAAGGCAGCACAGGCTGAATAAATAAGCCCTCTTTCAGTTTCCTGTGCTCCGTGATATATCAGAAGCCACCCATGTTCCGTTTCAATCGGAGGACAACCGCCACCAATATAGCTTGACTCATGAGCATAAACAGGATCAAGAACAATATGCTCCTGCAGCTTAAAAAAATATTTCTTCCAGAATTCTTTTGTGAGGTTCTTTAATTCATTAACAAAGACAATTTGAATGCCGGGCCTGATACGATGAAGGAATGCTAATTTACCTCCAATTCTTCGGGGAAAAAAAATAACATTTTTATCCCACAACATTATTTTTTTCTCCGGGTCTGTATAGTGAGTGTAAAACTTTTGATTATTATAATAGCTCTCATTTACTGTACCTAACGATTCAGCAAGTGACAAAAATTCTGAATATGTGATCTTTGGAACAATGACCCCATGTTTCTTAAAATGCTTTAAATCTTTCGACTTTGCCAAAGCACCACGGGCATTTGTCCCATCGTAACCGGTATACGTTAAATAAAACAGGCCATCAATCTTTACGATACGTGCATCTTCTACTCCTTGTGTTTCATATTCAAATTCAGGGACCAAAACCGGTTTATCCCATCTTTCAACAAGTGTCAAAGGGCCATCAAACCTGCAATAACCTATTGTTGAATGGTTTCCTTTTTGCACTGCTCTGTAAAACATATGAACACTGTCACCGTCCCGAATTACTGCAGGGTTAAGAACACCTTCGTTTTCAAATTCCAAACCAGTGTTCCAAAGCAAAATTCCTTCTTTCTTTACAGTGGTCATTCTTTTATAATCTTTATTTTTTTCAAAATCTTTTTAATTTCCAAAATTGGAGGCATTGTGTCACCTAATAAAAATCCCCATGGTGTAAGAGGTTCAATATGGTCGCAAACAAGTTTTACAATAGCAAGTATCGGGATGGAAAGGAACATACCAGGGATACCCCATAATGCGTTTCCGGCGATTACTACAATAATAGAAAAGAGAGCATTGATCTTTACTTTAGAGGCAACTATATAAGGAACGATATAATTATTATCAATAAGCTGAATGAAATAGTAAGCTATCAAAACATAAATAGCATATATGGGTGATGATTTGGTAACAATGGCAACCATCATAGGCATTGCGACCGCCACCAGTCCACCCAGGTAGGGAATCATATTTAACAGTGCACCGATAATTCCCAGAATAAGTGCATATTCAATTCCAAGTATGAAAAGTGAGGCTGCATCAAGAATTGCAACCATTACAACTTCAATTAACAGCCCTGCCAGATATTGCTGAATAAGACCTTTTATCTGGCTCACAATTTCGCTAACACTGCTTTTATTTTCAATTCCAAACAACCTGTGAATAAACTCGAGCAATAATGGCTGGTAAAATAATATTAAGAAGATGTAAACCGGCAGCAGGAAAAGTATAATCAAACCACTTCCTACAATTACGAGTGTCTGCCCTAATGCAGCTGTGCTTGTGTTGATAAGCTCACCCTGTGTTTTTGTGAACCATTCATGAATCTTTTGAGGGTCTTTATTGAAATAATCTGCAGCATCGCTGATATTCTGGTTTAGCAGAACGGTAAATTTCTCGACCAGTATGGGCCATGATTCGCTAAGCTTATTTGCCTGCGAAATTAACATAGCGCCAAAACCCAGCATTAACAGAAAGGTAAGCAATAATGTAACTGTTATGGCTACTACCCTGTTCATCTTTAACCGAACAAAAAAATTCACTACAGGGTGAAGCAATATTGCAAGTATGGTTGCAAAAACAACTGGAATTATAATATCCCGTGCAATATATAATAAAGTAAAAAAGGCAAATAAACCGATTAGTATGATAGTTACCTTAACATATACCGGCAGTTTTAGTTCTTCATTTGCCATGGTCTTCAGATAATCTTTCTTTACTGCGATTAATATATTTATGAATTACATGACCAACTGACTTGATAGCATTGGGGTTTTTTGCCACTATGGTCGTAACCCCTAATTGTAAGAGAGAGCCAAGAATTTTTCTTAGTATATTGCCAGAGCCACCAATAATTAATTTTTTTGAGATATACCCTGTTGCAAGACCTGTGCCTATTCCTAAAAGATTATCGACCAGATTTGGCGCAGAGGTAAAATCTTTCAATGTGCTCCTGATAAGATTTACCGGTTTAAAGCTGTTGTAGGTGAGATAGAATTGTTCTTTCAGAATCAGCCCGGCTAAGGCTTGCTCGTCTTCCAACACTAAGATTGCATCTTTAAGTCCGGCTTTTGAAGTAATGTTTTGCATGTGATTTTATTTAAGCAGCTTTCTGATAAAATAATTACTGACAACATTCTTGAATTTCTTATGAAAAAAGAAATTTACAACAATACCTACAACGCCATAAAATGCGGCTACAACAAAAAAACCATAATAGATTCTGCCCAATATTTCACCAAGCCAGAATGATAATCCCAGGTTTAAAAAAAGCATGAAGCATGCAAATAATACAATAGCAACCGTACGTGGGATGACTGTTGATACTATATCCGATGATTTATCAAGAGCTCTAAGTTTTATCAGCTCAAAACTTGTTTTGCCGTAATCAGCTGCCTTTTCAAGCAGCGACTCAAGCAGTTTGGCATTATCTTCCATTGCGTCTTTCCTGATTAAAATTTTTATATACAGGAATAGCAGTAATTTCTCTGTTTTAAATTCCTGTTGCTATGGTTAAGAGAAAAACTGTTTCTTCCAGTGATTTCATTGAATAACTAATTTTTTCATGAAGTGTCAGAAATTGGCCTTCATTAAGAATTACATCATTCTTACCCGAAAGGAACTTTAATTTCCCTTCAATGACTTTCAAAGTAATTGAATCCTGAGATTGAAAAGAATCAATCTCAGTTCCCTTATGCATTGCAGTCAGCAATATCTGCTTTTCAGGATCTCTCAGGAGAATCATTGCATCAAGTTCCCCTTTAGCCCAATTGCGGCTCTGTTTCATATTTCCGATCAGAGTTTCTATATTGAAACTGAACGATGACAAAGGAGTTGTCCTTTTTACATCCCGAATTTGCCGTCTGACAGATATAGTATCCAATTCCATGACAATGATTTTTAAGATATGATTTTTATTAATTCTGTATCTTATGAGCTGGTTGCAGCTTTAATATCATTTTTAAGTTTCTGCGATTTTGCTGTTGCCTTTTCAACAAGATCCGAAGCTTCATCCTTAACATCTTCAACCTTTTCGGAGATATTGTCAAGAAATTCATTGAATTTTTCTGTTAACGCATCTGTATAATCATCTGCCTTTTTAGTAACTTTTTTTCTTGTAACAGAACCTTTATCCGGGGCAAACAAAATTCCTAATAATGCACCAGCGGCAACTCCTGCCAATACTCCTAATAATATTTTTCCTGAGCTCATAATTTTATCTTTTTATAAAATGATTAAAAAACTTTTTTACCCTGAATGATCCTTAGTATTAATGCAATAACTGCAATAACAAGAAGAATATTTATTATCCCGCCAACATTGTAAGCAAAGAATCCGATAGCCCAGCCGATGATCAGGATTATAGCAATAACATATAGTAAATTTCCCATGATTTATATTTTAACTAATTATATATTAATTAATTACAAAAGTATAACCAGAATAACCACTATAAGGATTATTGCTCCTGTTGTCAGATAAACTCCACCTGAGACTTCTCTTAGTTTGTGATTGATTGAACGTACTTCTTTTCTCATACTTTTCTTGTCAGCCGATTTCAATTTTGACTTATCCATCGAACTTATTTCGTTTAACCTCAGAGTTAAGGTTTTGGCTTCAGCCGATTCTGCTGGTGTAGGAGCAGGTATAGAAGAAACCGGAGCAGTAGTTGCACCACTTAAATGAAGTGGAAGTAGTGCTAATGATAAACATGTTGCCATTAAACAAATTGCGATCTTTTTCATAATATTTATTTTTAAAAATTAGTTGATTGGTCTCCTGCCCTGAATTACCCTTAGTATTACTGCAATAACTGCAATAACAAGTAGAATATGTATGATTCCTCCGGCGCTATAGCCGATGAATCCGATAGCCCATGCAATAATGAGTATTACTGCGATTACATAAAGTAGATTTCCCATGATTTATATTTTAATATTAATTACCGAATTATTTATAACCAGTTTGAATTCCTTATACAAATAATTACAGTAACAAAGGTACATCGGGCGAATACCTGAACAGTTACACTATTTTATTAATAAGTTACATTATTCACACCTTACTTATACATTCCCCAGTGTGTTCCTTTTCTTGCTCTTAAGACTTTTAAAATGTGATGGGGTGAGACCAGTCATTTTCTTAAACTGATTGGAAAGATGTGCAACGCTGCTGTAATGAAGTTTATAGGCTATTTCGGTAAGGTTGAGTTCATCATATACCAGGAGTTCTTTTACCTTTTCAATTTTATGCGAAAGGAAAAACTGCTCAATTGTGGTTCCCTTAACTTCTGAAAAGAGATTCGAGATGTATGTGTAATTATGATTGAGTTTTTCGCTTAGGTAGTCAGACAGGTTGATTTTGATCTGATCATCAGTATAATGAACAAGTTCGATAATTATGGTTTTTATTTTTTCAACAAGAATGCTGTTTTTATCATCCATTAACTCAAGCCCGGTCTTTTTCAGGGCAGCATTAAGATTATCAAGCTGCTCTTTAGGAAGGTCTTCCATTATCTCTACCTCGCCTAACTGTATGGTAGTAAAATGCAAACCACGTTTATGTAATTCAGATTTAACAACCATTTTGCAACGATTGCTTACCATATTCTTAATGTGGAGTTTCAAACAGCTAATCAGGTTAAATTTGCTTAAGTAGCAAATATAAGCAATTTCTGTTGAATGTCAAATTAAGAAATAAAAAGAAAAAGCTGTCTGAGAAGCAACTCAGACAGCCTCTTTTATTATAAAAAAAGTTTAATTCAAGACTTACCTTGGAGGAATAATATCAATTATAACTGTGCGGTTATAAAATCTTTCCTCAGGATATTTGTTTTCAAAAGGCGATACTGCCTGATCCTCACCAAATCCGTAGACTTCAAATTTGACATCTTTCCTGTCAGCTTTAGTCAGAGCATTTTCAAGTATACCCTTTACTTCATTCGATCTGGCAAGTGATAATTCCATATTATGGGCGTCTTCCCCGATAATATCAGTATGACCGTGAATAATGACAGTTCCGTCTTTAGGAATTTTTGGTGTTACAATATCGGTCAGATACCTTTCGTAAATATTGACTGCCCTGGAATCATTAAATTCAAAGATGATACTGAATCTCATCATTTCCTCATTGACCGGCGGTGTCCATAGTACCATGTGTACCGGAGCTTCCTGTTTTACAACATTACCGCTTTTGGTCTGACCCACCATTGTCACCTTATAATCGCCCGTAGGTCTGGCGCCCAGGATTAATTTTCCGGGTAGTGCTGCCTCGTCAGTTGTATAAGGTCCGAATTTCTGCACATTTCCTGTTTCATCTGCCACTTCAATTGACCATGATGAGAAAGCATCTTTTGCTCCTTCAGCTTTAAATATAACATAGCTGTCAGGTGGAGCTTCCTGTACTCCTACAATTTCGACCGTTGCGAGAGGGGCATCAGGCCCTGTTTGGTACTCCATAAGTATTTCAGGTGATTCGCTCCAGATTGAAACTCTGCGGTCGCCCTCACGAAGAAGGTCAAGCTCTTTGGTACCACCCGGCTGTTCTGAAGAGATCCTTGGTTTTATCCTGCCTTCAGTTTTTATCCTCGAAGGGTCAATACTAAATACATCTACAAGGTATTTCTTAACCGATTCAGCCATTGCCAACCCATCCTTTTTACCCTGCATTGATGCTCCGGCCAGTCTGACAGCTGTTGAAGGGAATCTTCCCATACGGTCACCAAGTATATTAAGAACATTATAATAGACAGTCATCTGTCTTTGAGCACGACCCGGTAAACGTTTAGGGGTAAACACTTCCAGCCTGTCTTGTCTGAAGTCTTTCACCTGATCTTTGGTAATCAAAACGTACCGATCGGATATTTCAGTAGATCCTAAATTGAAAAATACATAGTTCCGAATCGGGAATGTTTCCCTTACCCTGCGTTCTATTGGGATATTTTTAGGAGAGTAAACAGAAAACTTTACCACAGGTTCAGGTACTACTACCATCACTGGTTCCGGTTGAACAGGTTTCTCAATTTTATGGCCTTTTCCCATCTTAAGAGCGATACCCAGCCTCACTGTTGTCAGATTCCATGTTTCAATTGAACGTGGATCCTGGCCAAAATATGGGTGAAAAGCAATGAACGGGGACAGAACATATTGTTTCTCTTTATTTTGTGATGAGAGTTCTATATCATATCCGGCACCTATTTGCATTGAGAATACCGATTTGCGCATATTGCTGAAATCTCCGGTAACTTCGGGATCAGGTACCTGTGCAGGATAATCGGGATTGATGCCTACCTTGTACTTGAATGACTTGGCTAAATTGAATGCTAAGCGCGGACCTGCATATATATAAAAAGCATTTTTGAAAGGAGCCAGACGCAGACTGGGTTCAATTGTCAGATAGCTGAGTTTAACTTTTAAGTCAGCCGGGCAGTTACATGGAGTAACTATCTGATTGAATGATCCTTTACGTCCGTCATAGCCTAATTGTAACATAAAGCCAAGTCTTTTATCCGGTTTATGAAATTCCACTAGTGGAGCCAGATAAAGGCCCAGCCCACTTCCCTTATGAAAAACAGCCGGAACTGTTAAAGCAGAATTAAGTTCCTGGGTTGAACCCCGGTAGTAATTAAAGTTTGCTCCTATAGCTCCGCCAAACCACCACGATGGTTTCGTGTAGAGAGTATCCTGCGTTTGAGCAGTTGCCTGTATACTGATTAGAGCCAAAGCACTAAAGATAAGACTCTTAAAGAGCAGTGTATAGCGGAACCAGGTCTTGTTTGGTCCCTTTTTAAAAGTTATTTGCGATTTCATTTTTTATTTAATTTATGCCTGATTTATAATATTAATTTTAGAAAAGGTAAATCCCCCCGGAGGGGGAAATACCCGATTTTATTATGGGAAAGTTACTGTTGCAGCATCCAGTGTAACAGCTGTCTGTGCCATTAATCTTCCAAGAACTTTAGCACCGGTATTCAGTGAAATCAAATTTTTACATAAGATATTTCCACTGAAATCAACAGTTGTTCCAAGGGCAGCTTTTGAACCAGCCACTACCCAGAAGATGTTTTTGGCCTGTGCTCCATTTTGTAAGGTGATGATAGCACCATTTGCCACAGTAAGGTCGCCGGCTATCTGTAATATAAATGTTGAGCAGTTGTCAGCGCCACCATCTAATATGATGCCATTGGTTACAGATACATTTGTACTCCATTTGTATATGCCCGCAGTCAATGTCTGACCATTCAGGTTACCTCCCATAAACTCATTGACAGGAGAAGGACTTGTCAGACCATTTGCTGTGGTATATGCAGTTGTCATATCTGTTGTTGCTGTGACCAGGTTAGCTGGTGTTGGATCTGCATAGCCGGGTGCGTAGATATTTCCGGTTACTAAACTTGATGAGGAAAATGCGCCACCAGCCGGAAGAGATAATGCAAATCCGGTAATAGCTGTGGCAGCTGCGGGATTAATTCCCATATTACCAATAACCGAAGTAGTACCGGTAGTTGAGATTCCTGATTCTGCAAATATTACATAATCGCCTGATAATCCTAATGGTACTACTGTAGGACAAACTGCGGTTGTAAGCGTAAAGTTTGCAGTTACATTTTTATTCCCGTTCATAAGAATTGTTGTGGGACTAGACACACCAACTTTATCTACGCTCCATGATGTGAATGAATAACTGGCATCCGGTATTGCAGTAAGCTGAACAATATCTCCGTTATTGTACGATACCTGATTTGGGTTTTTTACTACTGTTCCGTTAACGGCAGTAACGTTCAATGTAAATGTTACCCCAGGAATTGTTGTAAAGGTCCAGACAAAATTACTTGCCATTGGAATACCGGGTACACTCTTAGCTAAAGTTGTGACAGTAGCAGTATAAGTGGTACCTGCCAGCAGACTAACTGTAGGTGTAAATGAAGCAATTGTGCCTGCATATGTAACTACTCCTGCAACCGGCGTTACACCATTCAATAAGGTGAACGATGTTCCTGTAATAGTCAATGGATCCATTGCTTCGCTGAATGTAGCACGAACAACTTTATTAAGAGCTACGTTAGTGGCAAGATTTAATGGATCTGCCAGAATCACAGTTGGAATTGCACTGGTTGTAAACTTCCATACATAGTTAGCTGCCAATGGAATACCCGGTACATTCTTCGCACCTGTTGTAATAGTCGCAGTATAAAGTGTTCCAGGTAAAAGATTTGCTGATGGTGTAAATGAAACAGTAGTACCTAAATAGCTAATGCTGCTGAAAGCAACCGGTGTCGCACCATTTGCCAGAGTAAAGGTTGTGGATGTAAGTGTCAAAGGATCCATAGCCTCACTGAAAGTTGCAGTAATTTCTTTATTAAAAAGTACGCCTGTTTCATTATTTACAGGGCTGGTAGAGGATACTGTTGGTATTGATCCTGTTGTAAAGGTCCATACATAATCGCCTTGCAGGGCATTTCCTTTTATGGAATTTCCTTTTAAATCTTTTATTGTCGATTTAAGAGTACCGGTATAAGTAGTGTTAGCGGTGAGTGGGCTTGCAGGTGTAAACGTTGAAGTCATACCTGCATAAGTAATTGCTCCTGCCACCAGCGCTGCTCCCTTAGCTCCTGCTTCAATGGTAAATGATGCAGGGGTGATAGTAGCAGCATTCATATTTTCATTGAATGTTGCTGTAATTATCTTGTTGAGGGGAACTCCTGTTGCAAGATTCAGAGGATCGGTTACAACGAGAGGACATACTCCGACAGTTTCTTTAAAAGTGTCTTTTTTGCATCCCGCAATAATAACAACCACTACTAATGCAAGGGTTGTCAAAAGTCTTTTTATTTTCATTTATATTAGTTTTAATTGTGAAATAGTTATCACGCAACAAAGTTAAGTCCGTTAAAAAAGGTGAGCGTTACATAATTATCTAAATAATTTACATAATTTACACATTACCGGTACATTAATATTGCGTTTTTGACATATGATAATTAAGAATAAAGCTGTCTGGTTTTCACCAGACAGCCTCTTTAAAAATGAACCTAAAATTGAACTAAAACACTATTTTTTTTCCGGGGGAATAATATCAATTATTACAGTCCGGTTGTAAAAGCGTTCCTCCGGGTATCTGTTTTCAAAAGGTGCCAAAACCAGATCTTTACCAAATCCGTAAACTTCAAACTTCACATCAGTTCTACCGGCTTTAGCAAGAGCTCTTTCCATAATACCTTGTACATCTTTAGCTCTGTTTTCGGACAATTTTAAATTATAAGCCTCTTCTCCGATGATATCGGTATGGCCATGAATAATTACTTTTCCGTCTTTAGGAATCTTTGGCGTTACTATATCAGTAAGGTATTTATCGTAAATATTTATGGCTTCAGGTGCGTTGAATTCAAAAAGTATACTGAATCTCATCATCTCCTCGTTCTGCCCTGGAGTCCAAAGAGCAATATGTACAGGAGCTTCCTTTTTAAGAATATTTCCACTCCTGGTCTGCCCTGTCATCGTTACATTGTAATTGCCTTCAGTACGGGTACCAAGTATTTCTTTTCCTGATATGCTGACATCATCATTTGTATAAGGGCCAAATGACTTTGCTGCACCTGATTCATCTCTGATTTCCATTGTCCAGGATGAGAACGCTTCTTTGGCTCCCTCAGCTTTAAATGTAACATAGCTGTCAACAGGTGCTTCCACATCACTAATAATTTCAATTGGCGCGAGTGGTGTATTCGGACCTGTCTGGTACTCCATAAGAATTTCAGGTGACTCGCTCCAGATAGATACTCTGCGGTCTCCCTCACGAAGAAGTACGAGTTCTTTAGTTCCACCAGGCTGTTCCGATGGAATTCTTGGTTTAATCCTGCCTTCTGTATTTATCCTTGAAGCGTCAATTCCAAAAACATCCACCAGGTATTTCTTAACCGATTCAGCCATAGCCAATCCGTCTTCCTTACCTTCCATTGAGGCTCCTGCTAACCGAACAATTGTTGAAGGAAATCTTCCCATCCGGTCACCCAGTATATTTACAACATTATAATAAACAGTCATCTGCCTAGCTGAACGTCCTGAAAGATTCTTAGGAGTAAACACTTCCAGCCTGTCTTCCCTGAATTCTTTTACCTGATCCTTAGTTATCAACACATAACGATCGGATATTGCTGTTGATCCTGATTCGAAAAACACATAGTTACGAATAGGGAATGTTTCCCTTACGCGACGGGTTACCGGTATGTTTAATGGTGCATTCACTGTGAACAGTACAACAGGATCAGATATAACTAAAGAATAAATATCATCACCTCCGCTTCCACCTGACCTGTCCGAAGTAAAATATCCTTTATTTGTCGAATCATTAACTATAAAGGCATAATCATTATATTGTGTATTCAAGGGACTTCCGGCATTTGTAATCAACCCGATACCGGAACTGTCAATTGTGCAGCTATAAATATCAAGGCCCCCAACTCCAAAATGTCCATCTGATGAGAAATACAACATCTTGCCGTTCTCTGTCAGAAATGGATACATTTCATCTCCCTCTGTGTTTATTTTATCACCCATATTTTCGGGTTTTCCCCACTCTCCCTTTTCGTCTTTTACTGTTTTGTAAAGATCAGCCTTTCCATATCCGCCTGGCATATCACTCGTAAAATACATTGTGTTCCCGTCTTCTGTCAGGTAAGGCTGACCAACAGAATAATCTTTGTTATTATATAAAAAAGGAACAGGTTTTGACCATTTACCATCAACATAGTTGCTGAAACAAATCTGTAACTCAATAACCCTGTCCTTTACTTTTTCATTATAATTATTTCGTGTGAAAGCTATTACTGTTCCGCCATTGCTAAAACTGGCCGGACCATCATGCATATCCCCATTAAGACCTTTATCGAATATTTCAGGGGTTTTTAACTGACCACTATCAACATCCGAAACATACATATCCCAGAATGGCTTTTTTGTCCATCTGAATAATTTTGCACCTTTATTATTGACCACTCTGCTTGATGAAAAAACAATTTTATTCTTGTAGTAGCTTGTTCCATAATCCAATGCGGCGGTATTTACATTCAAATGTTCGATTTTATATTTGCCGTTATCTTTCAATAAATCAGATAATTCATATTTATTATTTTCATAATCTTGTGCTCGCAAATCAGCAGGTTTTAGTTCAAAGAATATATCCATCATTTTAGCTGATTCATCATATTTACCATTGCTTTTTAATACCATAGAATAATTGTAATAGTCTTCAGGCATAAGTCCTCCCGGGACAGTCCTTATTACTGAATATGCCGTTCCAGACTGTTTTTTCTGGTCTGCCGGGGAATTTTCTTCTGATAAAAATTCTCCCTGCGATTTTATCAAATTTAAATAGGCTGCTTCCGATTCTGCGTTCCTGTCAATGTTATGATAACTTTCAGCCAGCTTTCTTTGTCCTTCCAGACTCAGATTTTTTGAGTGGGTATAGTATTTGATGGCTTTATCGAAAGAATAACAAAAGAAGAATTTATCTCCGGTTTTCTCGTTGCCAGATTTTTTCTGTGGAAAAACAATAGTCGTAATCCCGATAAATACAATGATGGTAAGTAATAGATTTTTCATTTTTATGCTTTTAGGGGATTTTAAAAATTCCTGGGAGAATGTATCTGCTTTCTGCTCAAAAATAAAACATCGTATCTGAGTACCAGCTCATGACTTCCATGGTTATATGTTCCAGATCGCAAACCATAGGACCAATCGTAGGAATATCCAAGATGGAACTGATCGGTAATATCAAATCCAACCAACCCTCCGAATGAATCTCCGGTTCGCCACATTGCCCCGGCGAGTAGACGTTTCATAATAATAAATGTTGCTGTAAGATCAGCCTGCATAGGCGCTCCTGAAGTTACTTTGACAAGAGTTGTTGGTTTGAAGTCGAGATTTTCCGTAATGTTAAATAATGCTCCGGCAATTAAGAAAAAGTGCCTTTGCTCTTTTCCTGTTAAAGCATTTAAGTTATCAGGATTTTTCAATAAATAACTGTTTTGCAACAAATTAGGTATTGATATTCCGGAATAGAATTTCTCTCTCGAGTAATATGCACCAAAACCAAAGTTAGGCGTTACGTGGTTGTTAATATTATTCTGAAAAGAAGGGTCAGTTTGCTGATCGAGCTGAAGTGTACTCAGATTGGCATTGTAAATATTTATTCCTGCACTTAAACCAAAAGCCAGTTTTGATTTTTCATTCAGTTTAATCATGTAAGCATAATCAACAAATACAGATGTGTTATTGGTAGGTCCGATTTTATCATTCAGTATAGACAAACCTAAACCAATATGCTCATTTCTTAGCGGAGAATGTGCTGTTATTGTCTCTGTTATCGGGGCACCGGTGAAGCCAACCCATTGCGAACGATGAAGAGCTGTAAGTGTCAAAGCATCTCTGCTACCGGCATAAGCCGGGTTTACAACCAGAGTGTTATTCATATAATGTGTGTACAACGGGGCTTGCTGAGCATTTAAGATTAAAGTCCATGATGCCAGTACAACTGCCGCTATTAATTTTAATTTTTTCATTCTGTTTTTATTTCATGAATGTTTTTAACTAATCCCTTTTATCTGTTGAGATAGAAAGTTCCTTTTATAACTTTCGAACCATCACCTAAATCAAGCAGATAGAAGTATGTACCTACAGGTAGTTCATCGCCTCCAACCTTTAATCCTCTGATAGATCTGCCGTCCCAGTCGTTCTTGTAAGGACTTGCCTCATAAACTTTTATTCCCCAACGATTAAAGATCACAATCGAATTTTGGGGATAGTAATCAATGCCCCTGATAATGATGAAATCGTTGATTCCGTCTCCATTTGGTGAGAAGCCTTCCGGAATATTAAAATCTAACTCGTTTACTGCGACTATTGACGTTGCCGGTGCTGATGAGCAGGTAGCCGTTGTTACGGTTAAGGAATATACACCTGCATCGGCTGGTGTTGAAACCGGAATTACAGGATTCTGAAGTGTCGATGTAAATCCGTTAGGACCTGTCCACATATAAGTTGCACCAGGAACTGAAACTGCAGTCAGATTTATTGGACCGCCTACTGAGACAGGAGTATTACTGTTGGGAACTGCAATTGGTTTTGCCGGTTGTGCTATGATTGTTACTACAGTACCTGTTGATATACAACCAACTACAACTGTTGTGGCATTTAGTATTACACCAGTACCTGTTGATATACAACCACTCAGATTCTTGGCAGTCAGATTATATGAACCTGCCGGAAGTGTAAATATTCCTGTTGTATTTGTGTAATCTAAACCATCAATACTGTAAGTCATACCTGCTCCTATTGGTGATGTGACTGTTATTGTACCGTTTGGTAAAATACATGTTGGCTGTATCAATGTCGCAACAGGTGCTGAAGGAGTAACTGGCTGAGCATTAATCGTAACTACAGTTCCTGACGAAACGCATCCGACTATTGCAGTTGGGGCGACTATAACAATATCTGCAGTTGCGGCTGAAATACATCCAGTTGAATTGGTAACTGTATAATTATATGTACCTGGTATAAGTCCTGAAACTGTTGTACTTACTGTGTTTCCTGCTATTGATCCCGGATTAAGGGTCCAATTACCTGCAGGTAAACCATTCAGACCTACGCTTCCAGTAGGTAAAATACAGGTTGGTTGAGTAATTATAAAGGTTGGTACTGATGGAATAGTACCGACTACCATATCAACAATATTCGATGTTGCAGGACTCCCTGAGACACATGCTGCTGTTGAGGTCATTACTACTGTGATGGCATCTGCATTGGCAAGTGTCGTCGAAGTATATGTTGATCCTGTCTCTCCTGCTATAACTGATGCGCCGTTTTTCCAGACATATGTCGGTGCTCCACCGTTTACAGGAGTTGCTGTAAATGTTACTGATGTTCCTGCACAGATTGCTCCAAGAGGTGCTGCTGCTATAGTTACACTGGCTGCTACAATTGGATTGACAACCATATTGACTGTATTCGATGTTGCAGGACTCCCAGAAGCACATGCTTCTGTTGAGGTCATAACTACCGTGATGACGTCTGCATTGGCAAGAGTCGTCGAAGTATAAGTCGATCCTGTCTCGCCTGCTATAACTGTTGCTCCGTTTTTCCAGACATAAGTTGGGGCTCCGCCATTGACTGGGGTAGCTGTAAATGTCACTGATGTGCCTGCACAGATTGCTCCGAGCGGAACTGCTGCTATTGTAACACTGGCCGGTAAAACCGGATTAACTACCATAGTAACCGTATTCGATGTTGCAGGACTGCCTGAAGCACATGCTAATGTTGAGGTCATTGCAACCGTTATAGCTTCTGTATTTACCAGCGCTGCTGACGTATATGTCGAATTTGTTGCTCCGACTATATCTGCTCCGCCACTCTTCCACTGATATGTTGGTGCCCCGCCGTTAGTTGGTGTTGCTGTAAAAGTCACTGATGTGCCTGCACAGATCGCTCCCGATGGAACGGCTGCTATGCTAACACTGGCAACTAAAGAGAGATTAACGGTGACTGCCAGGCTGCTGACTGCACTTGTTCCGCAACTATTGCCTGCTGTGACGGTGATATTTCCGTTTTGTCCTATTGTCCCAGTGGTGACTGTGATGCTATTGGTTCCGGCTCCTGCTGTGATGCTCCACCCTGCGGGCACTGCCCATGTGTAGGTTGTTGCCCCGGCTACTGCCGTTATACTATAGGTCTCTCCTGCAATTGATAGGCATTGTGCCAGGGTGCCTGTTATGGCTCCCGGTACTGCCGGTGCTCCTACGATGACTGCCAGACTGCTGGCTGCACTTGTTCCACAGCTATTGCCTGCTGTTACTGTGATATCTCCGTTTTGTCCTGCAGCTCCGCTGGTGACCGTAATGCTATTGGTTCCGGCTCCTGCGGTAACACTCCAACCAGTGGGTACTAACCATGTATAGGTTGTTGCTCCGGCTACTGCTGTTATACTATAGGCCTGACCTGCTGTTGCCGGACATTGGACCAGACTGCCTGTTATGGCACCCGGTACTGCCGGTGCTCCTGCTGTGACGGTGACTGCCAGACTGCTGGCTGCACTTGTTCCACAGCTATTGTCTGCTGTTACTGTGATATCTCCGTTTTGTCCTGCAGCTCCGCTGGTGACCGTGATGCTATTGGTTCCGGCTCCTGCGGTAACGCTCCAGCCAGTGGGTACTAACCATGTATAGGTTGTTGCTCCCGCTACTGCTGTTATACTATAGGTCTGACCTGCTGTTGCCGGACATTGTGCCAGGGTGCCTGTGATTGTCCCTGCAGCAGCTGGCGTAAAACTTACTATATTATTATGTAAGGTAATAGCACCAGCTGTTGTAAGTGCCCTTCCATAAAGATTTGAACCTGCATTTAAAGTGATAGCTCCATTTGAAATTATAGTACCTCTGAAAACTGAACCAGCTCCCAAAATGAAATCACCTTTTATTAGCCAATAAACATTGCAATACTGTGCATTATTAGCCAGAAGAATATTGAAACCTGCTCCTACTGTTAAAGAGCCATTTATATTTATAACAAATATTGCATTAGGGTCGCCTAGAGCATCTAATGTAAAATTTCCATTCATTGCTGCAGCGCCTGTCGTATGATAGGTTCCCGGATTAATAAACCCTGTTGTATTATAGGTTTCCAGAGGTGTTCCTAAAACGGTTCCATTAGCGCCAAAATTGCTAAATGCTATACTCACATCTGCAAATGCCGGATCCGAGGCAGTCCCCACACCATAAATAGTTCCAATTATTGATCCCGGAGCATTAATGACGGGTATATCTGTATAACTGGCAATGTCGCCTGTTACTACTGTTGCACCATCAGAGGTAAAAGCTCCACCAGCAGTAAATAAAGCAAAATGAGAAGTTGCCCCTAAGGTAGGTGCCTGTCCAAAACTGACTATCGGAAATGCTGATAGGATAAAGGCTGTTATTATAAGAAGTAATTTAATTTTCATTTTCTCTTTGTTTTAATTGTCAACAAATTATCACCCCTTAAATTTTACTTCTTAGAGATACAACCGTCTGCGTTCTTTGCAGTTACTGTATAGGTCCCCATTGGCACATTAGCAAATATGCCTGATGTATTTGTATAGTTAGTGCCATCAATGCTGTAAGTCATTCCGGCACCAGTGGGTGCTGTAATCAATATTGTCCCTGTAGCTATGTTACAGTCTGGTTGTGTTAACGTTACAGTTGGCGCTGCAGGGATAGGTTGAGGATTTATTACAACTACTGCCGATGCAACTGAAGTACATAAAGTTATTCCGTCAGTAACCGTATAGGTATTTGTTCCGACCGGTACTCCTGTGATAGTTGCAGTTGTTCCGGTACCCGTACTTATTGTTCCACCCGGAGTTCTTGTTAATGTCCAGGTTCCTGCTGCAGGTAAACCACTTAGTATGACACTCCCGGTTGCAACAAAACAGTCAGTTTGTGTAATCGTACCAACTATTGGTGCTGCCGGTGAAGTATTCACTGTAAGATTAACTGCATTTGATGTTGCATTGCTTGAACCTGTGCAATTTGTCACATAACTGCGATATTGATAACTTCCGTTAACCGTAATTCCGCTAATCCCCAAAGTTGAAGTAGTCTGATTGCTGTAGACGGCTCCGGATGGAGTTCCGTCAACTACTGCTGCCCAGATTCCGCCACTATTATATTGCCACTGATAGGTAAAAGGTGCTGTCCCGGCTGCAACAACAATAATTGAAGCATTTCCGGCAGGGGCACATAAGATGGTATTTGCCGGCTGAGTTCCTATGGTTACCGGAACACATGATGAGGTAACTGTAACAATTGCCGTAAATGGTGTCCCGACGCATAACCCTGAGGTAGGTGTTACTGTATATGTTGCAGTTCCTGTTCCTGTTGGGATGAATAACGTTTCACCTATAGTTGTCTGATTTGATTGTGCACTGCCACCTGTTACACCATTGGTATAAACAGGAACACCCCATGTATATGTTGTACCGACCGGAACACCAGCAGGGATATCAGAGAATGCGATTCCTGAGGCTATTGATACGGCTTGATCTACAACACTTAGTGTTACCGGTTGTGCATTTATAACTACATCAGCAGATGTCGGTGATGTGCATAATGTAGTTCCATCAGTCAAAGTGTAGGTATATGTTCCTGTTGCAAGCCCTGAAATAGTATAATTTGCTCCGGAACCAGTTGTAACTACTGCTCCGGGAGTTCTGGTTAATGTCCAGGCTCCGGCCGGTAAACCGCTAAAAACAGCGCTTCCTGTTGCTACACTGCAATCTGGTTGTGTTGTTGTAAATACCGGCGCTGATGGTACTGTATTGACTGTTAGTGTTACAACATTTGAAGTTGCATTATCAACACCTCCATTATTCGTGACGTAGCTCCTGTATTGATAGCTTCCTCCTGTTGAAATTCCGCTTACTCCCAGGGTTGCTGTAGTTTCATTACTATAAATTGCGCCTGATGGTGTGCCGTTAACTACGTTTGCCCATACACCTCCATTATTATATTGCCATTGATAAGTAAATGGTGCTGTTCCTGCCGGAACTACTGTGAAGGAGGAATTTCCAGATATCACACAAGCACTGTTATCTACCGGTTGTGTTCCTATTGTAACCGGAACAGATGAATTTACAGTCACTGTTACAGTAAAATCTACTCCGACACAAGATCCTGAAGTTGGGGTTACAGTATAAATTGCAGTTCCTGTTCCTGCAGGAATTGTGAGAGTTCCGCTGATATTAGCTTGTGCAGATAAAGCAACACCACCCGTTACTGAGTTAGTATAAGCTGGAACTGTCCAGGCATAAGTTGTTCCAACAGGAACACCAGCAGGTGAGACTGTAAATGTTGAACCAGATGAAATTGTTGCTGTCTGATTAGCTACTACCAGTGTTGAAGGCTGAGCATCTATAACAATATTAGCTGATGCAGCTGATATACAACCTGCTGCATTAGTAACTGTATAATTATGAGTACCTGTTGCTAAACCTGATAAGGTAGTAGTTACTGTTGAACCTGAAATTGCACCCGGATTAATTGTCCAGGTTCCGGCTGGTAAACCGCTTAAGTCTACACTTCCTGTTGCAACGGCACAGGTAGGTTGTGTGATAAGATCTACTGTCGGGGCTGCCGGCAATGAATTTACAGTAATATAATCTGTTTTTGTTTTTGTATCTGACGTTCCGTCTGTAATGGTTAAGGTTACGGTTTTCAGTCCGCTTGTACTGTAAGTCACAGCAATTGGACCAATTGTATTTGCCGTAGCCGGTGTAGCACCAGCTCCAAAGTTCCAGCTATAGGTTGTAGCTCCAGAGGTTCCCGTGGAGGTATTTGTGAATGTTACAATTGAACCTTCGCATATAACTAAAGGTGTACCAGTAAAGTCTGCGCTGAGGAGCCCACATCCCGTAGGAATCGTTACAACGTTAGCAGCTAATGATATAGCACCAGCAGTTGTAAGTGCCCTTCCATAAAGATTTGAACCTGCATTTAAAGTGATAGCTCCATTTGAAATTATAGTACCTCTGAAAACTGAACCAGCTCCCAAAATGAAATCGCCCTTTATTTGCCAATAAACATTGCAATACTGTGCATTATTAGCCAGAAGAATATTGAAACCTGCTCCTACTGTTAAAGTGCCATTTATATTTATAACAAATATTGCATTAGGGTCGCCTAGAGCATCTAATGTAAAATTTCCATTCATTGCTGCAGCGCCTATCGTATGATAGGTTCCCGGATTAATAAACCCTGTTGTATTAAAGGTTTCCAGAGGTGTTCCTAAAACGGTTCCATTAGCGCCAAAATTACTAAATGCTATACTCACATCTGCAAAAGCTGGATCCGAGGCAGTTCCCACACCATAAATAGTTCCAATTATTGATCCCGGAGCATTAATGACGGGTATATATGTATAACTGGCAATGTCGCCTGTTACTACTGTTGCACCATTAGAGGTAAAAGCTCCACCAGCAGTAAATAAAGCAAAATGAGAAGTTGCACCTAAGGTAGGTGCTTGTCCAAAACTTACTATTGGAAATACTGTCAGGAGAATGGCTGTTATTATAAGAAGCAATTTACTTTTCATTTTGATCAGGTTTAATTAATGATAATTTTACGCAAAGCAAATATCAACCCTGAATGCTTAAAAAATGTTACACAATTAAGACTTAGTGTTACATAATTCACGGCTTTGTCATTTTTATGATTTTCGAGGGCATATTCCGTTTGTATCCAAGGCCTTACGCAGAGTAAAATTTTCCTATGATGAAAACCAATTATAACGCAACACTAATGAGGTGGTATAAATAAAAGAGGCTGTCTGATTTTCACCAGACAGCCTCTTTAAAAATGGACCTAAAATTGAACTAAAATACTATTTTTTTGTCGCGGGAATAATATCAATTATTACAGCCCTGTTATAAAAACGTTCCTCTGGGAAATTGTTATTAAATGGAGCCACTGCTTCATCTTCGCCAAATCCGTAGACTTCAAACTTAACATCACTTCTGCCTGCTTTCTCCAGAGCACCTTTAATAATACTACTGACCTCATTAGCCCTGGCCATTGACAAATCCAGATTATGATCTGCATCGCCGATAATATCGGTATGACCATGAACTATAACTGTTCCGTCTTTGGGGATCTTAGGTGTTACAATATCAGTAAGATATTTATTGTAAATAGTAATAGCCTCAGCTGAATTAATTTCGAAAATGATACTGTATCTCAGACCTTCTTCATTTTCAGCCGGTGTCCATAGTACCATATGTACCGGTACCTCTTTTTTTACTGTTTTGCCATTCTTCCCTTTTCCAACCATAGTAACTTTGAAGTCGCCTGAAGGACGGGCACCTAAAATGCTTTTTCCGGGAATACTGACCCTTTCCTGTGAGTAAGGTCCGAAGTTCTGCAAAGCACCTTTTTCATCCCTTACTTCCACCGACCATGATGAAAATGCGTCTCTTGCTCCGGCAGCATTAAAAGTTACATAGCTGTCAAGTGGTGCTTCCTGTATACCAAGGAACTCCACTGGTTTCAGAGGTGCATACTCGCCACTCTGAAATTCCATCAATAAAGCGGGTGATTCGCTCGTTATCGATACCCTGCGGTCTCCCTCACGAAGGAGATCTAGCTCCTTTGTACCACCCGGCTGTTCTGATGGGATCAATGGTTTTACCCGACCTGCAGTGGTGATTCTCGAAGCATCAATTCCAAACACATTTACAAGATATTTTTTAACCGACTCAGCCATGGCCAATCCGTCATCCTTACCTTCCATTGATGATCCTGTCAATGTGACATTTGCAGATGGATTCTTTCCCAAACGGTCGCCAAGAATATTCAGAATATTATAATAGACAATCATTTGCCTGTCTGAGCGACCTGAGAGTTTTTTAGGTTTAAATACTTCCAGCTGATCTTCCTTGAAGTTTTTTACCTGATCTTTTGAGAGTAAAACATAACGGTCAGGTATTTCAGAAGATCTTAAATTGAAAAAAACGTAGTTACGAACCGGAAATGTTTCTCTCATTCTTCGTGAAGACGGGATATTCCCGGGGGAGTTAACAGAAAATTTAACATCGACAACTGGTACAACTGCTACCGGTATCACTTTAACTGGTGCATTAATTTTTTCTCCGCGTCCGAATTTAAAGGCCACCCCTACTCTCACAGTTGTCAGATTCCAGGTTTCAATTGAACGTGGGTCCTGATTAAAGTAAGGATGAACTGATACGAAGGGAGACAATACTGCCTTTTTCTGGTTATCTTTTGAACTCAGTTCAATATCATATCCTGCTCCGAATTGAAGTGTCATCATAGATTTGTATACTTTGCTGAAATCTCCTTTAACAACTTCCGCCTGCTGATCAGGAAAAGCAGGATTAGGGCTTAGCTCATATTTGAATGATTTCCCTGAGTTGAAAGCAAATCGTGGACCTGCGTACAGATAAAAATCAGATTTGAATGGGGCAAGACGTAAGCTCGGCTCTAATACAAGGTAAGTAAGTTTTGCTGTTAAGTCAGCAGGGCAGTTACAAGGTGTAACTATCTGTTCAAACTTACCTCTGCGGCTATCGTACCCAACCTGAAACATAAATCCCAGTCGCGAATCAGGCTTATGAAATTCCATAAGTGGTGCAAGATATAGTCCCACTCCGAAGCCCTTATGAAAAGCAGATGGAACAGTTAAATCAAGATTCAACTGCTGAGTTGAACCCCGATAGAAGTTGAAGTTTGCACCGACAGCTCCGCCAAACCACCATGAGGGGTTAGAGTACTGAACATCCTGTGCCTGAAGTGTTGTCATTATTCCTGTAAGAATTAAAGCACTTAAAATAAGACTTTTAATTTTCAGGAAATAAGGGGACCCCGCCCGGCGGGATCCCTTTTTAAAATTTGTTTCAGCTTTCATATTTTTAATGATTATGGCTTATTAATAATGTTTGTGCTGGTCATAGTTACTGAGCCATTTCTGGCAAGCATTCTGCCATCTGCGGTTGCATATGGACCCATAGTTATGTCTTGTAAGGCCAATATGTTTCCTTTAAATGAGGTATAGCCTCCAATGGTCGCTGAACTGGTAACCTGCCAAAAGACGTTTTTAGCCTGAGCACCTCCTATAAGTTTAACATTGCCACCCGCTCCGCCTACGGTGGTAAGGGTAGATCCAATCTGGAAAATCCAGACTGCATTGGCATCACCCTGAGCATCAAGTGTAAGATCGCCTGACTGTATTAACAGTGAGGATGTTGTTTTATAGATACCAGGGGCAAGTGTTAAGCCACCCTGATCGCCGGATACTGTGGCGGGTGCCGGGGAAGTTGCTGCTTCAGCAAAGAGATAGGCAGCTACCAGGTCATTTTTAGCCTGTAAAAGCATGGCAGCCACACCGGGAGGGGCAACATCATCAGAAGCATACATTGCTCCATTCACTATGATTGCAGGAGGAAATCCGGTAACCGAAGAACGTGCACCGGGATAAATTCCGACATCCATATTATTAATCACACTGAAGCCGGCATTGTTGCTTACTGACTGGCCTGCGATGATTCCGAACCGGGCAACTGATTTAAGATCAACGCCAACCGGACCTAATGGGGCACCTGTATTAAATGTCCATACATAGTTATTTGCCAACGGAGTGCCAGCAGCAGAAGCTGTTTTAGCTATAGTTGTGATAGTAGCTGTATAGGTATTACCTGAGATAAGACCACCTGTTGGTGTAAATGTTGCTGTTGTGCCTGCGTAGGTAACTGTTCCGGCAACCGGTGTTGTACCTAACATTAAGGTATAAGACGATGTAGTAATTGTTAAAGGATTCATCGCTTCGCTGAAAACAGCACTGATAACTTTATTGAGGGCAACACTTGTTGCCAGATTCAATGGATCGGTAGAATTTACTTTAGGTGCTGTGACAGTTCCTGTTGTAAAGTTCCATACATAGTTATTAGCCATGGTAGTACCTCCTGTATTCTTAGCTCCTTTAGTAATAGTACCGGTATAAACGGTATTGGAAACAAGGACAGCTGTTGGTTTAAAGGATACAGTTTTTCCGGAGTATGAAATAGTTCCGGTAACAGGTGTCACACCCTGCATTATTGTAAAAGTGGTAGCAGTTAGTGAGAGTGGATCCATTGCCTGATTAAAAGATGCAGTAACTGTTTTATTAAGTAATACACCAGTGGCATTGTTCGCCGGATCTGTTGAAACAACAATAGGTGATATTGTTGCACCAGTACTGAATGTCCATACATAAGGAGTCTGTAAAGCATTGCCGGCCAAATCCTTAACAGTTGTGGCTATAGTTGCTGAATAAGTAGTTCCACCAACGAGTTTTGAAGATGGTTTGAAGCTCATTGTTGCACTGTTTCCATCATAAGTCAATGCACCTTCAAGAGCAACCAGGCCTTTCGCTCCGGTTTGTAAGGAAAATGATGCCGGTGTTATTGTAGCAGGATCCATCGGTTCATTGAAGGTTGCTGTAATTGTCATATCGAGTGGTACACCGGTAGCCAGATTTAACGGGATTGTTGATATAACAAGCGGACAAACCCCATCCTTCGCAACGAAGGTATCTTTTTTGCAACCGCTGATAAACACTGCCAGGAATAAGGTGGCGAGTGCGGTTATCCATAACTTATTTGTTTTCATATTATTATTATTAATTATTTTTATTAAAACTTATCAAAAGAAGCGGCCCCTGAGGGCTGCTCCTTTAGAATTCTGATTCTCTTTTATTAATATTACTTTACAACATTAGCGTCAAGAGAAACAGCAGTCTGTGCCAGGGCTTTGCCATTCAGTACGGCACCAGTATTCATAATTATCTGTTTTGCGCTCAATATAATTCCATTGAAAGTAGAATATGTTCCGAGTGTTGCTCCTGTCGGACCTCCTACCTGCCAGTAAACATTAGAGGCAAGAGCCCCACCGGAGAGTACTACTTTAATACCTCCTACGGCGATATTTAAGTCTCCGGCTATCTCGAAGATCCATACATCTGTAGAGCTTCCTGATAAAGTGACATCTGTGTTTATTACAACACTATTACTCCATTTATAAACACCCGGAGCAAGAGTTTGACCGCTTATATCTCCGTCATATAACTCTGTAGGGAAGGATGGTGCCCTGCTGGCAGCATCAGTATATGCGGTGAGCATATCATTTGAGGCTGTGTTAACATCAGCAGGCGTGGGTACAGCATAGTCATGTGCATATACGTTTCCCGCTACCTGTAAGGATGTTGAAAATGCTCCATCAGCTGGCAGTATCAGAGAAAATCCGGTTATGGCAGTCGAAGTGACTCCCGGACCTGTTCCAATATTTCCGGTTATTGTCGAATTAGCATTAGGATTGGCAATCGCTGTGTTTGAGAAAATCACATAATTATCGGCTTTCCCAAGATATACTCCGGAACCTGATACAGCATTAGCGGTTGTGAAACTCCATACATAATTATTCGCCAACGGAAATCCCGATACATTCATGGCTTCTGTTGTAACTGTAGCAGTATATAATTTACCGGCTAAAAGATTGCTTGTTGGTGTAAATGATGCGATTGAATTAGCATATGTTACTGCTCCGGCAACTGAATTCGTCCCCTCTTTTACTGTAAAGGTTGTTGCAGTTATGGTCGACTGATTCATTGGTACACTAAAGGTTGCGTTAACTACTTTATTAAGTAATATATCGATAGCAAGGTCTGTAGGGTCAACAGTTGTCACTGTGGGTGCTGCATCTGTAGTAAATGACCATGTAGAGGTACTCGCCAGAGGGAAACCGGAAACACTCTTAGCTCCTGTTGCAAGAGTAGCTGTATAGACTGTAGCAGGTAAGAAATTACTGGTAGCAGTAAAAGATGCAGTTGTACCAGTGTATGTAACTGCTCCGGCAACCGGAGTTTCTCCCTGTTTTAAAGTAAATGTTGCCTGGGTAAGAGTCGCCGGATCCATTGCTAAACTGAAGGTTGCTTTGACTACTTTATTAGCGGTTACATTGGTTCCATTAGTTCCAGGATCTGTAGAAAGAACTGTCGGTGCTGCAGCTGTGGTAAATAACCACACTGTGTTTGCTGCAAGCGCATTGCCTGCCAGGTCTTTTGCCTCTGTTGTTATCGTTGCAGTATAATCAGTACTGCCAAGAAGTGCACTGGTAGGTGTAAACGTAGCTATCAGCCCCGCATAAGCCACTGTTCCTGCAACAGCATTTGTCCCTTGCTTCAGGGTAAATGTTGTACCGTTGATCGTTGAAGCAGTCATTGCCTCACTGAAGGTTAATGAAACTACCTTGTTGGCAGTAATACCTATGGCGTTATTTAGAGGATCAGTTGCACTTACCATTGGCAGTGCTATATCAGGTGCATCAACAGTTGTAAAACTGGAAGTATAATTTACAGCAAGTGCATTGCCTGATAAATCCTTAGCTCCGGTTGTAACCGTTAGTGTATAAACTTTGCTGTAAACCAGGCCGCCTGTCGGAGTAAAAGTGGCAGTGGTACTTGTATTTGATACTACGCCTGCAACAGATGTGGTCCCTTGATATAATGTATAAGTTAAAGAGGTAACAGTTGTAGGTTCCATTGCTTTGCTGAAAGTTACAACAATTAGTTTGTTAAGGAGAACTCCGGTAGCATTATTCACGGGGGCAGCTAATGTGACTGTTGGTTTGGTTATATCAGGAATTCCACCAGTTGTGAAGTTCCATGAATAGTCTTTTATGAGAGCTAAACCATTTTCATCGGTAGCTCCGGTAGAAATTTTAGCTGTATAGAGAGAGGCTGTAACCAGAATCGCAGCAGGAGTAAATGTTATTGTATTACCTGTGTACGCTACAGCACCATCAACAGGCGAATCCTCTTTCATTAAACTAAAATTGTCTGTGGTCATGGTAGAAGGATCCATTGCCACACTGAATATGGCAGAAACTTTACTGCCAATTGCTATGTTTGCAGCCTCACTTATAGGATCTGTTGAGGTCACCTCAGGATTCACGCCGGTTATTTTGTCCTTTTTATTACAACCGGCCAAAAATACAATCAATAGCAATGCTACGATTGGAATTACTTTTCTTAGATTCATTTTTAAGTATATTTAATTATTAAAAAAGTGAATACATTTTTACGTTGTAAAGTTAAATCCGTATCTCACTGCGAGTATTACACAATTATTGTAAATAGTTACATAGTTTACATATGGAACCGGTGGAATATAAAAAAGCAAGAGATTGTCTGAAAATAAAATCAGACAACCTCTTTTTTTTGGAAATTTACTTTCCTTTAGCTTATTATGGTTTTACTACTGCATTTCCGTCAAGAATGACTGAAGTCTGTGCAAGAGCCCTTCCATTAATAGACGCTCCTGTTTGAAAAGTAATACCAGTCTTCGACAATAGGATTCCTTCAAAGTGCGAAGTTGTACCAATTGTAACCTGACCAGCTACCTGCCAGAAAATGTTTTTAGCCTGTGCACCTCCGGTAAGAGTAACATTCACTGCAGCACCAACTGTAAGGTCACCTGCGATCTGGAATATCCAGACATCGTTTGCAGAACCTGAAATTGTTATACTCGTTGGCAATGAAACCGTATTGGTCCATTTATAGAGACCCGGAGCCAGAGTTTTACCACCAATATTTCCGGTACCAAGTTCAGAAAAATCAGGTGATGGACGACCGGCAGCATCATTGTAAGCTGTGATCATATTTTCAACTGCCGTAGTAAGGTTGGTACCTGTTGGAGATGCCATATCGGCAGCATACAAGTTACCGGTTACCTGTGGTGATGTTGCATAACCTGTTGCATTTGTCAGAGCAAATCCTGTTATAAAAGATGTGGCAGCAGGGCTTAAACCTATATCACCTGTTACTGCTGATGTCGGAGTATTATTCACCGCTGTTTTTGCAAGAATCACATAATTCCCGGCAGCTCCAAGATCTACTGCTGCAAGATTTGATATAATACCTGCTGTTGTGAAACTTATTACAGTGTTAGCTGCAAGAGCATTCCCGGCCAGATCTTTTGTCCCTGTTGTTAAAGTAGCAGTATAAACTGTACCGCCTGCCAGCATATTTACCGGTGTAAAGGTTGCTGTTATACCTGAATATGCTACTACGCCAATAACTGCAGTAGTACCCTGCTGTAACGTAAATGTTGTTGCATTAATAGTTAAAGGATCTAATGCTTCACTGAATGTTACTGCAACTACTTTGTCAACAGCAACACCTGTTGCATTGTTAAGGGGGTCTGTTGAATTTACAACAGGTGAAATAACATCAGGTGCCTGAGCTGTGGTAAAGCTAAAGGCATATTCATTAGCCAAAGCATTACTTGCCAGATCTTTAACTCCGGTTGTAACTTTTCCGGTATAAACTTTACTGTATTCAAGATTCCCTGAAGGAGTAAAAGTAGCCTTTACACCTGTATAGGATACTACACCTGAAACAGATACTGACCCTTGCTTTAGAGTAAAAGTCGCAGAATTCATAGTTAAAGGTTCTATTGCTTCACTGAATGTTAATTCAACTACCTTATTAACAGCAACATTTGTGGCATTGTTAAGCGGGTTTATTGAAGTTATAACAGGTGCAGTAACATCTGGTGTCGCACCTGTGGTAAAGCTGAAAATATAATTACTTTCCATTGCTATGCCTGCCTCATCCTTAGCTTCCATTGTTATGGTAGCCAGGTAGACAGTGTTCGGTTCCAGATTCGCTGTCGGATTAAAAGTAGCTATTGATTCTGAATAACTTGCTTCTCCTGCAACACCTTCTGTTCCTTTTTGTAAGGTGAAGCTGGTAACAGTAATTGTTGAAGGATCCATTGGGGTACTGAAAGTTGCTGAAATATTATCACCGATTGGAATATCTATAGCATCACTTACCGGATATGTTTCTGTCACTGTTGGATGTATAACTGGTGCTGGTTCTTTTTTACATCCGACCATTAAAACAACTAATAGCATCGCTATAATTGTAAATATTTTTTTTAGTTTCATATTAAATATTTTAATTTGTGAATACATTATCACGGTGCAAAGATGAGGTCTTTAATTACAGGTAGCCTTACACAATTCTTGATATAAGTTGCAATTTTCACACATTAAAAAGGTGCGAAGGTGCGAGAAAAAAAGCGTTGTCCGATCTGACGGACAACGCTATTTTGATAATCCCAAAAGTTTATTGTTTCACAATTGGATTGCTTTCTTAATCTTTATTAAATTACTATTAGTGGTTTTCGCAATTGTGATTACCATCGTTTTCATCTTTATCTGAATAATCTTCGTTATCACCATTATTATGATCGTCTTTTTTGTCTTTCTTAAAATGGTCATTTTTATCTCCCTTATCATGGTTATCGTTTGAATCACCGCATGCCATATGGAGCTGGATGTTGCCACCCATCAGAGTGCCAGAAGCGCTGTAACCATTCGAGAGTACCAGACTGAAGCTGTCGTTGCGGCCGGGCTCGCCAAGGTCTTTAACAATAACTGTATAAGCGAAAGAACCATGACCATTAACTTTGGCAAAACCATCGATCTGACGTGTCACGGAATCAATTATGATATAATCCGTAACGCTCGTGCTCTTGACATTCACACCATTCTTGCCGTGGTCATTGTATGAGAGCTGGCCCCAGAAATTACCGTTCTTGATGCCGCCGGAGACGCCGAAGGTTGCTTTGTCATTCTTATGACCACTGTTATCGGAGTTTCCATTGATCCATCCTCCACCGGTAACGAAATCTCTGCAATACACAGGTGGTTTCGTGCCGCCGCCGGAAGTGCCGCTGAAATTAATAGTATTCCCTATAAGAGTTACTGCAGTTTGTGCCAACAGCCTTCCGTTTACTGATGCGCCTAATTTCAAAGTAATATTTGTCTTCGCCAATATAGTCCCTTCAAATTGACTTCTCTCCTGTAAGGCAACAACGTCGGCTACCTGCCAGAAAATATTCTGGGCTTGTGCACCACCACTCAGAATGATTTTCACATCAGGTTTCACAGTAAGGGTCCCTGCAACCTGGAATATCCAGACAGCATCTGCGCCGCCCGAAAGTGTGACATCTGCTGCTATTAACAAGCTAGTGCCCCATTTATAGACACCAGGGACGAGATTCTGTCCACTAATATCACCAGCGCCAAGCTCTGTAACGTCGGCAGCTCGTCCGGCGGCGTCATCGTACGCGGCTTGCATATTAAGTACGGCGACTGTTAACATGCCTGGGTTAATCACCCTGCATGGCATAGGACCGGCAGCAGAGACTGTGTATATTGTTCCTGTCACATCGGGACACGTTATACCAGTAATAGCTGCACCGGTAATTGGACTCGTTCCAATATCTCCGGTAATAACAGAGGCAGGATCACTGGTGATTCCTGATTTTGACAGAATCACAAAATTACCTGCAACACCAAGATCTACTGCCCCCGGGGCAAGCTGTCCCGGTGTCCCTGAACCAGAACCCCCCTTCACTGAACCGGAACCCCCTGGATGTTCATTGTTAAAGCCCCAGCCAGAATAGCGCGCATCATTATTGCAATTGCACCCGGCAATTAAAACAACCGATACTATTGCAAGGGTTGTTAATAGTTTGTTTTTCATTTGTTTGGTTTTAAATTGTGAATAAATTTTTATAGACCAAAGTTAAATCCGTTAATCAGGGAAAACATTACACATTTACAGAAAAGAGTTACATAATTCACAGAATTGACGGATGGCATTATTTCTATTGTGCATGGTGGAATATTGATGTCGGACTGCCAAAATTATAGAGACAGAGACCGGAAATTTTTTCTATTTGCTCGTAAAATTTATACAGAAACAAATATAAAGAAGGCTATAATTGCTTTACAGATTATAAAAAAAAGAGCGATGCTTAATAAGCAACGCTCTTTTTTCATGCTGCAAATGTTTACTGTTTCACAATGGTATTCCCTGCCAGAGTAACTCCAGCATTTCTTGCTAATGCTCTTCCGTCAAGTGTTGCGCCTGTATTGAAAGTGATGGATTCCAATGCCATAACCGTTCCTTTAAAAACAGAAGTAGTTCCAAAAGTTGCAGAACTGCCTACCTGCCAAAAAATGTTTGATGCCAGCGCTCCTCCGCTGAGGATAACTTTGCGTCCTGATGTGGTTGTGAGTGAGGATGCTATCTGTATAATGAAGACAGAACTCGCAGTTCCCTGTGCATCAAAGGTTAAGTCACCTGATGATATAGCCAACGAGGAAGTTGACTTATAAAGCCCGGGCGTAAGTGTAAGTCCCCCGATATTTCCCGACAATGTTACTATATCTGTGCTGGTTCGTCCTGCAGCATCATTATATGCCGTTGTCAGATCGCCCTTGGCAGTAGTGAGCTTGGTAGCATCAGGCACCGAACCTGCGGGAGAAGTTCCCCCAACTGTATATATTATTCCGGTTACTTCAGTCAAACCAAAACCGGTAATGTATGATCCGGCAGCCGGACTCAATCCGATATCTCCGGTAACGGCAGATGTTGGAACGTTGGAAATTTTCGAGCCGGCAAGAATCGCAAAGTTAGCTGCGCCGGCAAGTGCCACTGATGGCATAACAATAGTCTGAACCGGAATTACAACCGGATTACCTGGTGTAGTTTTATCTTTCTTGCAACCGGTTATAAAAACAGCTGTTGCCATTGATGCTATTGCAAGTGTTGTTAATAGTCTGTTCGATTTCATTTTCTTTTGTATTAAAACTGTGAAAATATTTTCACTCAACAAAGGTGAGGACTTTGGCTCCGCTAATCATTACACAATTATAGATTAGAGTTATATAATTCACACTTTGTCCAGTTTCTAATACTAAACGATAGAAAAAAACAGCCCATCCTTAGATGAGCTGCTACATAATTACTTATAAAAGTTACACGTTTCACATATCTCTTCTCCTGATAAATTGAATAAATGAGTATCGGTTATCAATAATAATCTTAAAACAATTGATTATGAGATTCCTCGCTAACACTCGGAATGACAGTATTTTATGTGGCATTGGTGAAAGCAGAGGCGATTCGCTGAGCGAATCGCCTCTGCTTTCACCTAATACAACAACCTCTCCATGTCATTCCGAGTCCCCATACAATTTTGCACACCAAGTCATATGACAATTTCCTGCTGAACCCCGGGGGATCCCTCAGGGCTCATAATGAATACTTTACATAATGTTGTCATTAGTAGCGCCAGCAAGGAACCGAGTCCCGCACAAACGGGACGAGCTCACCGAAGGTAATCCCCCTCACCTATTTTGATATTTTGATTTAATTCCAATTCAATTATTATTCATTTCGGATACTCATTATTGAATAAAAAAAAGCGATGCTTGAAACATCGCTTTTTTTATTATTATGAAATATGTTATTATTTCACATGAAGCTGAATATTACCTCCATTAAGAGTGCCTGAAGCAGTGTACCCTGTTGAGAGAACAATGCTGAAACTATCGTTTCTACCTGGTTCACCGAGATCAGAAACAACAACTGTGTAAGCAAATGAACCTTCACCGTTGATCTTGGCAAAACCATCAATCTGACGTGTTACTTCATCAATTACTGTATAGTTAGTAACTTCAATACCTTTAACCTGTGTGCCATTATGGTCATTGTATTCCAACTGTCCCCAGAAATTGTTGTGTTTAATTCCACCTGAGACACCGAAAGTAGCTTTATCATTAATCCATCCACCACCTGTAAACCAATCACCAGCAGGTTTTTCATGAACTTTACCACTAACAGTTCCACAAGTTGAAATTTTACTGTTAACCATTGTAACTTCGCCATGTAAAGCTAATAATCTACCAGCTACGTTTACAGTATCAACTGGATTATCAATAATAAAAGCCGCTGTAATAGTTGTATAAGCAATAACAGTTCCAATGAAACTATCACCATCGATAGTTGCAGATGAACCTACAGCCCAAAATACGTTTGAACCTAAACAATCTGAATTACCAGTGTTAATGGCAACAACTTTTGAACCAGCCTTAGTCACAAGTGTACTAACCGTCTGGAAAATAAAGAGTGCATCACTATTTCCTTGAAAATCAAGAGTAAGTGTTTGTCCAGCAGATAACTCAGCAGATGACGGATAATTATAAATACCCGGTTTTAACGTAAGTCCACCCAATTCATTTACAATATCAGAATATTGAGTTGTAGGTGTTTGAGCCATTAGATAATTATAAGCAATTATGGCATCCATGTGAGCCTGAGCTGCAACTGGACCTCCTGCATATATAGTTCCTTCAACTATACCTAAACCATAAGTTACTGTTCCTGGTCCCTGAATATTATTTATAGTATCACGGAAGCCAGTAATTGCTGTACCCGGACTAACACCCAAGTCACCTGTAATAACTGATAAACCTGCGTTTGTAACAGTTTCTCCTCCTAAAACTGCAAATGTAGAAGCAGTACCGAGTGGCACTGGCGATGAATACGCCTGAGTCTTGTGATCCTTGTTTGAGCCAGGATCAGGGTTACCGTTATTCATCTCATTTTTGTTACAACTTGTTAAAAATGCAACTGTAGCAATAGAGACTACTGCAAGACTTAGTAAATGTTTGTTCATTTTCATTTATATTTTTTTTTGATAGTGACAATATTATCACGCAACAAAGGTGAGGCCTTAAATTCCGGTAAGCGTTACACAATTCCTGAAATAAGTTGCAATTTTCACACATGTACTAACTGTCTATTGTTCTATAACATAAAGAAAGAGAGGCTACCTCACGGCAGCCTCTCTTCCAGAATTTGAATGGATAAAATTATTGTGGTTTAACAACAGTACTCATTTGAAGAGTTACTGCAGTCTGAGCTAACATTCTTCCGTTTATTGAAGCACCTGTTTGCATATTAATAGCTGTCTGACATAAAATACTACCTTCAAAATGACTGGTCGTTCCGAGAGTAACATTTCCTGATGTCTGCCAGAAAATATTTTTTGCCTGTGCACCACCTTTTAAAGTGATTTTCACTGCAGAACTCATATTAAGAGTTCCTGCAATCTGGAATATCCATACATCAGTGCTGGTACCTGAAATTGTAACATTAGTAGGTATGACAACATTACTGGTAAATTTATAAAGGCCTGCTGTAAGAGTTTTACCTCCGATATTTCCGGCACCTAAATTCAAATAATCCGGGTTAGAACGTCCTGCTGCATCAGTATATGCTGTCTGCATATTTAAAACAGCTGTTGTTAATCTTGATGCATTGACAACCCTGCAAGGAAGCGGGCCGGTAGCATCTGCTGTATAAATTATTCCTGAAACTTCTGCACAGGTAAGGTGGATAGCGGCACCTGTGATTGGACTTGTTCCGATATCACCAGTTACTGAAGATTTATAGACATCAGTGATTCCTGATTTTGAAAGAATTGCAAAATTGCCGGCAACGCCAAGATTTACTACTGCCAATGTTTTACTACCTGGTTTACTGGTTTTAGTACTGTTTGAAGAATTCGCTGCAGCTATAGCAAGTGAATTATCTAAAGGAGATCCTGCTGAAGCTAAAGGAGACATATAATTTTTTTCATCTTTATTACAACCTCCAACTAATACAGCTAACATAAATGCTGATAGTGATAAACTTTTTACTAATTTCATGATCTTTGTTTTTTTAAAATGTGACAATATTATCACACTGCAAATGTGAGGGTATTAATTTTTTGAAGCCTTACACAATTCCTGATATGAGTTGCAATTTTCACACAAAAAAAAGAGCGCTGCTGAATAAGCAACGCTCTTTATATAATCTGAATATTTTATTGTTTAACAATCGTATTGCCTGCCATTGTAACTCCGCCTATCCGGGCCAGTGCCCTTCCGTCCAGGGTTGCTCCGGTATTAAATGTTATGGATTGCATTACCAGCACAGTTCCTTTAAATACTGATGTGGTTCCAAATGTTGCTGAACTTCCTACTATCCAGAAAATATTGGATGCTAACGCTCCTCCGGTTAGAAGAACTTTGCGACCAGATGTAGTGGTAAGTGATGATGCAATCTGTATAACAAAAACTGCATTTGCATTTCCCTTGGCATCAAAGGTGAGATCTCCGGATGAAATAGCAAGAGAGGAAGTGGATTTATAAAGCCCCGGTGTCAAAGTAAGTCCACCAATATTACCTGATAAGGTTACAATATCAGCACTTGTTCGTGCAGCAGCATTATTATATGCAGCCGTCAAATCAAGTTTAGCTTGTGTTGCAATATTATCATTGATATGCTGAGCTCCGGTCAGAATCCCCGGAGGAAATCCGCCTATTGAAGAACCCGGACTTAATCCCAGATCACCGGTAATATTTGTTGCCCCTGTATTCGTGATGGCTGAACCACCAAGAATAGCAAAGGTTGTAGCACCGGCAAGAGGAACGGCTGCAATAACAGTACCCTGAACTACAATCACATTTGGAATTGTTAACGTTTTAAAGGTCCACACATAATCAGCGGCAAGTGCACTTCCCTGAACATTCTTTGCTCCTGTTGTAATAGTGCCTGTATAGGTTACACCCGATAAAAGATTAGCTGATGGAGTGAATGATGCTGTTGATCCGGTATAAGAAACAACTCCTTCAACAGGTGTTTCACCAATTGTTACTGTAAATGTTGATGCAGTTAATGTTGCCTGATTCATTGGCACACTAAAGGTTGCTGTAACTACCTTATTAAGGACAACATCAACAGCATTGTTTGCAGCATCGGTAGATATAACTGTAGGAGAAACCGTTGACGGGTCTGTTTTATCCTTCTTGCACCCGGCAATAATTATTACAGATGCAATAGATAATACTGCAAGGACTGTTAATAATTTATTTGTTTTCATTTCTTTAAACATTTATCTGTGAAAATATTTTCATGGAACAAAGGTGAGAACTTTGGATATGGTATGTCTTACACAATTCTTGAGATGAGTTGCAACTTTCACACATTTAAAGGCGGTAGGGGGAAATATTACGAAGAGACTCAGGGACGGAGAGACTTAGAGACAATTTAATCTTCCTCTGTCAGTAAATCTGACCCTTGTGAATAGGTATAAGTACTCGTTAAAAACTCACCGAATTTATCCTGAACATCATCTGAGTAGTCTTCGAGTTTTTTATCGATTCTTTTTCTGGTGTTCCAACCTTTATCGGGTGCAAACAGAACCCCTAATAATATCCCTGCTGTAACTCCTGCCAGTACACCTAATAATATTTTTACTGAATCCATGGCTTAAGTATAATTTTAAAAAATGATTGCAAAGGTTACTCAATTTTAGTCTCTGATTGTTACACTATTTCAGGAAAGACTTGCAAGATTCACACATTTAACGGTACGAAGGTATGAGGGTGCAACGATGCAATGTAGCTACTTGTGCTCAAGCGACTAATAATCTATAAAATCACTAACAAGAGAAGGAGATCCTTCACTCATCCTTTCCTTGTCCCGGAATTTTGAGTAATTATCGGGAAGGATGAGTTCAGGATGACACCATTTTTTGGGAAGTGTCATGAGGAAGGAAGAAACGGCGGTTTGCCCCAGTGATATTCATAGTCCATATTTTTAATAGCAAACCGCCGTTTCTTCCTTCCTCCCTATGAACCAAAACAAAATGTCATCCCGAATCCATTCATCGGGGAATGTCCTAAATAAATTGCAGATGTAGAGTGAATGGATGAGGGATCTCCTTTCGTGTGAGAGAACCCTCTGAAAGGCATTTTATAAAGTATATAACATAAAAAACTGAAGTAAGAATAAAGAACAATCGAACTGCGAAATCAGAACTGAATAAACTTCTGCATTCTTCATTCAAATGTTCTATTGTTCTTACTTCAAAAAAGAAAGGCTGCCCCTTTTGAGACAGCCTCTTTCTTATATTTTGTTGGTTTAGATTATTGTGGCTTATTAACTGTATTCATCTGAAGGGTTACAGCTGTTTGAGCTAACATTCTTCCGTTTATTGAAGCGCCAGTCTGTAGATTAATACCAGTCTGACTTAAAATGTTGCCTTCAAAATGACTTGTTGTTCCAAAAGTAACGGCACCTGATGTTACCCAGAAGATATTTTTAGCCTGAACTCCACCTTCTAAAATAACCTGTACTGCAGAACTCATTATAAGTGTTCCTGCAACCTGGAAAATAAAAATGTCATTAGGTCCACCTGAGATTGTAACATCTGTAGGTATGATAACCGCACTGGTAAATTTATAAAGGCCCGGGGTAAGAGTTAATCCTCCAACACTTCCTGCACCTAAATCAAGATAATCAGGATTAATACGTCCTGCAGCGTCAGTGTATGCAGCCTGCATGTCACCTACAGCAGCTGTTAACATGGTGGCGCTGGTTATGCTGCATGGCAGTGGACCTGCAGCATCTACTGTATAAATATTACCAACTACTTCTGAGCAACTAACAAGAAGAGCTGCGCCTGTGATTGGGCTTGTTCCGATATCACCTAAAATTGCAGATTTGTAAACATCAGTGATTCCTGTTTTTGATAAAATTGCAAAATTGCCGGCAACACCAAGCTCAACAGTTGGCAATGATCCACCTTTTGACTGAAGTTCAAGTGATTTTTGTTCTGCTGACATAACAGAAGTTAGAGCAACCGGAACTGCAACTGAAGATATAGCAGCTGCATTCTTTAATGAATTACTCTCAGGAGCTAAAGGTAATAAATTTGGGTTCTCATCTTTATTACAACTTAACATAAATACAGCAACTAAAACAGAAGTTAATGGTAAAACTTTTAAAAATTTCATTTTTGGATTTATAAGATTATGACAACATTATCACGACGCAAATATGAGGTCTTGCATCTCGTGAAACATTACACAATTCTTGAAAAGACTTGCAATATTCACACATAATGAAAAATCCGAGCCATATTTTTAGTTTGGTTTGTGATATTTATTGCGAAACAAAGATGAGGCCTTAAATAGAATAATTCATTACAAAATTATCGTAAATGTTTGCAAAATTCACATATATTAATCCATATACGATACATGAATCTGATAATGAAATGATTAGCTTTAGTTAATCTCAAATAAAAAAGTACTCGTTAAGAACCCTCAAGCTTCTAATTCTTAGTGATTTTAAAATCAGATGTTTCGTGAAAAGTAATAGATGGGAAGTTTTCTCTGGCAAGTTTAAGCATCCATTCACTCTCAGCAAAGAAGACAGGGTTGTCCTCCTTGTCGTAGGCTATGGCTCCTGATTTTCTTTTTATAAATGCATCCATCTCAGTTTTATTATCGGATGTTAACCACGTGGCTTTTATATATGGAAGAGGTGAAAAAGTGCATTTAGCTCCATATTCATGCTCAAGTCTGAATTTAATTACCTCATACTGAAGTTCGCCAACAGTTCCAATTATCTTCTTGTTCCCCGGTTGCTGTAAGAACAACTGAGCTACACCTTCATCAGTCATCTGCCATACACCCTTATCAAGTTGTTTGGTCTTCATAGGATCACGATTTACAACTTCCCTTAATATTTCAGGCGAGAAACTTGGGACACCTTTGAAATGCAGTAATTCACCTTCAGTAAGGGTATCTCCTATTTTGAAATTACCACTATCGTATAACCCCACTACATCACCGGGAAAAGCTTCATCTACAATGCTTTTTGCATTTGCCATGAAGCTTGTCGGGGAAGAAAACCGCAGTTTCTTTTCAAGCCTTGTATGAAAATAGAACTTGTTTCTTTCAAACCTTCCCGAACAGATACGCATGAAAGCAATCCTGTCGCGGTGATTGGGATCGAGATTGGCATGAATCTTAAATACAAAACCGGTAAGCTTGTCTTCATCAGGTTCAATAATACGCTCGGTAGTCTGAATACTTCCCGGACAAGGGGCTATTTCAAGAAAGGTTTCCAATAATTCCAATACGCCGAAATTATTCAATGCACTTCCAAAAAATAATGGGGCCAGGTATCCTTCACGATAAAGTGACATATTATATGATTCGAACATATCGTGCACAAAATCAATATCTTCCCATAGCTTGTTAATACTTTCTATCCCTACATAGTCTCTTAATTTCGGATCTTTAATATCTTTTGTGCTGATAAGGCTTTCTGAAACAGTTGTCTTTTCAGGCGAATAGATCTGCACCTCTTCTTTATGCAGATTGTAAACCCCTTTAAACTGTTTTCCATTTCCTATAGGCCAGGTATATGGACACACAGCTATCTTTAGCTCCTTTTCAAGTTCATCAAGGATATCAAAAGGATTGATCCCTTCCCGATCCATCTTATTTATGAAAATCATAACCGGAGTATGTCTCATCCTGCACACTTCCATCAGTTTGCGGGTTTGTTCCTCAACCCCTTTTACACTGTCAATAACCAGTATAACACTATCGACTGCAGATAAAGTACGGTATGTATCTTCAGCAAAATCTTTGTGACCGGGTGTATCCAGTATATTCACCCGGATATTATTATAATCGAATGCCATAACAGACGTAGATACAGAGATCCCTCGCTGTTTTTCAATTTCCATGAAGTCAGATGTGGTAGTCTTCCTTATCTTATTGCTTCTTACAGCGCCAGCTGACTGAATGGCGCCGCCAAAAAGCAGAAGTTTTTCTGTAAGTGTTGTCTTGCCGGCATCGGGGTGACTGATAATGGCAAATGTTCTTCGTTTCTTTATTTCGCTCTTTAAATCCATAAACTTTATAAAAACCAGAGGCGCAAAGATAATAAAAACCCTGTCTGTTTTCCAGAAGGGTTTTATTAGTTGCACAAGACCGGTTCAAATACATTGCTAGCTATTTGTACTCAAGCTACTAATGATGATCTATAAAATTACTAACAAGAGTAGGAGATCCTTCACTCATCCTTTCCTTATCCTGGTATTTTGAATAATTATCGGGAAGGATGAGTTCAGGATGACATCATTTTTGGGGAGAGTTATGAGGAAGGAAGAAACGGCGGTTTGCATTTAAAAATATGAACTTTGAATTTCCCAGTGGCAAACCGCCGTTTCTTCCTTCCTCCCCTTTGAACCAAAACAATATGTCATCCCGAATCCATTCATCCTGCAATGTTCTAAAAAACTGGCAGTTATAGAGTGAATGGATGAGGGATCTATATTTCTATTTTTGATTGCCATTACTCAATTTGCCTTTTGTCCTATTTTTCATAATAGGTTTTCTTCTTTATTATTTATCCTTTTAGCCTTGATCATATTAGTGAGATTATGTATTAACAAGGTTATAAATACTCCTGTAACAATACCAACACAATTTGACAAGATTATCAGGAATGTAGGATTAACCGCGAAAAATAGTAATGCAGTCATAATTAAGCAGATTACTACTGCTAAAATCGATACCATAACTATCAGGTTTTTATTTTTCATTATTTAAGATATTAAAAAACTAAACTACAAAATATAATCTGCTAAAATTCAATTTATTAATAAAAATATTCCTGCTCGATGTTTCTATATTTCCGGCACAATCTTTTTATTGTTAAAAATATAACAAATATCAGCTTTTGACATTTCTGAATCCATTTTTATTATATTTGCATTTACTTAATTGTTCCATTTAAAATTAAGCTCATTTAAATTAATAACCCTAATTCGAATCAGTATGCTAAGCAAAAAAAACTTATTAGTCCTCTGTCTTTCACTGTTTATTGTGAATGTAATTTCAGCACAGACTTATAAATATATTGGTGCAGATAAATGTAAAATGTGTCATAATAAACCTGCAATCGGGGACCAATATGGTAAATGGTTGAAAGATCCTCATTCAAAGGCTTTGAGAACTCTGTCAAACGCACATTCTGTTGAGTACGCACAGAAGAATGGAATAGCTGATGCTTCAAAAGAGCCAAAGTGCCTCAAATGCCATTCAACTTACGAAAAAGCAGGTGCAACTCTTCGTGCCAGTATCCTTGATGATGAAGGCGTATCATGTGAATCATGCCATGGAGCTGGCAGCGCTTACAAATCTCCCTCTCTCATGAAAAATAAAACAAAGGCAATGGCTAATGGCTTAATCCTGCCTACCAAAGAACTTTGCATCAAATGCCATAATAATGAAAATCCATTTTTCAAAGAATTTGATTATGACACATTTTCAGCTAAGATTGCTCACCCCAATCCTGCTAACAAAAAAGTATAACAAGGTTTATCATAAAAAATAAGATGAATCCTTTGCCTTTCTTTCCAGGTAAAGGATTTGTTTTATAAAACGAAGCTTTACTGACAATTTTTATTACAAACAAGAAAATTTTATTAATCCGATGAAGAAGTTAATTATCTCACTGACAATAGTATTAGCAATTGCTGCCTGTAAAGGGCGAAATTCCGGACCATTGGTTAAAGACTCTTTCTCTAAAAGCAATAGTCCGATGAGCGGTCAGGTTCAGGGAAATCAGGTAAAGCCTGTTAAAGCTGATATCAGTATAACACCATGTGAGGGTTGTATTACAATTTCCAAATTACTGGCTGATAAAAAATCATTCTCAGGAAAAACCGTCAAGATTACCGGACAGGTTACAAAGTTTCTTCCTGAAATAATGGGGAAAAACTGGGTTCACATACAGGATGGAACAGAATTCGAGGATGGATTTGACCTTACCATTACTACCGACAAACAGGTCAATGTCGGTGATAAAATGACTTTTGAGGGAAAAATAACTCTCGATAAAGATTTCGGTTATGGCTATTTTTATGCTGTATTAATGGAAGAAGGTAAAATCGTGCAATAGTCATCTATAGTGCCGAAGGCGGTGCATCAGACGGATCCGAACCCCACTGATAATTTGGCCGTGAACTCATTTCCAGTACCAGCGTTCCACCAGCTTTTATATCATCCCAGCTAAACCAGGGTTTATTCCAGTCTTTCCCGTTCAGGGTAGCTTTCTGAATGTATTTGTTCTGACGGCTGCAATTCTTTGCAAGTATTCTGAATGTCTTGTTATTCTGTAATTTAACAGTTATATCTGTAAAGACGGGACTGCCAATATTGAAGGCTGGTGTTCCTGGTGTAACAGGATAAAAGCCAATGCTTGAAAATACGACAAATGCCGATAAACCGCCCCCATCTTCATCACCCGGGATACCAAAAGGTGAGTTTGTAAACCAGGTATCCAGAAGCATGCGCACTCTCTTTTGTGTCTTCCATGGCGCCCCTGCATAGTTGTATAAATAAGGTATATGCAAACTGGGTTCATTGCCCATAACAAACTGTCCTACCTGACCGGTGGCATCCGGCATCTGCTGAAGGTAATCGGGTTTCCATTTTCCCAGTGGTTCAATAAAAAGCTGATCCAGTTTTTTAACAAATTTCTCTCTGCCCCCCAAAAGGCTAACCAACCCAGAAATATCATGCTGTACATCCCAGAGATAAGTCCAGCCATTGTTTTCATCATAATAATCACGGTTTCCCAATCCACCTGAAAATTTAGGATCAAAATCCTTCACCCAGTTGCCATCAGAAGTACGGGGGGCAAAAAATCCTGTTTCAGGATTAAACAGATTTGAGTAGTTATGTGATCTCTTCAGGAAGTACTCATAATCGTCATTCTTATTCAGCGCTTTTGCCAGCTGAGCCAGGCACCAATCGTCATAACTATGCCCAAGTGTAATAGCAACTGCCTGCCTTTTTTCAAATGGATGAACCCTCCCCACTGTCTCCTTCTCTCCAATACTCAATGCAGGGTAATAGCCTTTTTCAAGATAGAATGTATCTAATGAACACATAGGTCCGTTTCGCCAGGGCAGCATTGTTGCCTCCATGGCATTCTTCCTCAGACCTTCGTATGCTTTTGCAATATCAAAGTTTCTTATACCTTTAAAATATGCATCTGCAATAATCGCGGCGGAATGATGTCCGTTCATACAAGGGTTATCTCCATAAAGGATTGGAAAAGATGGCATCCATCCTCCCTGCTCATACATTCTTATATATGACTGTATTTTCAGGTTTTCAAGATCGGGATTAAGCATAGCCTGCAATGGGTGTGCAGCCCTGTAAGTATCCCACATCCAGTCGTCATTATAAAAATTTGTGCCGTTGTCTTTATGAATAGTGTCATCAAATCCGCTGTAATATCTTCCATCTTCAGAAATATTAACCATCCGCTCATAAGTTCTGTATAATGCCGTGTAGAAAACGGTCTTCTGATCTGTGGTACCTCCATTAACTTCTATCTTTCCAAGTGCTTTGTTCCACGTTTCCCGTCCTTTGTCTTTAATCAGCTCAAAGTTCCAGTCAGGAATATTATTTTCAAGATTCTTTCTGGCCTGCTCAGCATCAACAAACGATATGCCCATCTTAATACCTACCCTGAATTTCTCAGGAACATTAAAAGTAAGTGAGAGAGATGGTCTGTTTCCCTGTATCCCATCGATTCCTTTGGCTGAATTCTGATCGGAATCCCGGTTAGTATCAGCTGAAAAAACCTTTTCTGTTTTCAGGTAAAAGAATACTTTAATTTTGTTCCGGTAAAGCTCATACCCTTCTACTGTGTTGTTATCTAATACATTAATCGAACCTTTTGATGTCACCTCCAGCATAAGATTCTTCTGTTCTTTCTTATTCCAGGCTATCTGATAGAATGATGACTTTTCAGCTACAGTAAATTCAAGGTTTATATCCGGGTCTTCAAGCCATGCTGAATAATAATATGGAGTACACACCTCATAATCATGATCATAATAGCTTTGCCACGTTTTCTCATCTGCCGAAATTTTTCCCGATGTCGGCATTAGTAGTCCTGCAGTGCCGTTCCTGTGACCACAAAGAATAAATGGAAATCCATATATTTTCTCCGACTGGTAATTCCCTGGAATGCGATAAATACGCATCATGCTGTTTGGGAGGTTTACCAGAGGAACAGTTGTCTCTAGCAGCGGACTTATTCCGCCTATGTTCGGATTCACGAAATCAACCGGATCTCCACTCTGTTGAGAACATGAGGTTAAGATCAGCCAGAGACAGGCGATCATCAGATACTTAATATTCATATAATATCCTTAAAAATTAATTTATTTACCCCATTCCTCCTAAGTCCGCTGGCGCGGATTTGGCTTCGCCGAGCTCGCAAATGATTGCTCTCCATTTCCGCTGGAGCGGATTTGTAATCCGTGCCATTTGCTCGGTTGTAATCCGTGCCAACTACCTGTACTTCGCGTGTTCTAATAATGGCCCCGATTGCAAATCGGCACCATCGCAGATGAATTCTTACTTCTTAATCCCATTATTTATTTCACCCAATTCACTTTAGCTGCCTTTACATCCCTTGAATTGGTCCCAATATAAATTACAAAATCACCAGCTTCCCAGTCGTATTTCAAATCACTGTTATAAAACATCAGATCGTTCGTGGTAACTTCAATATTGACTTCCTTCTTCTCTCCGGGCTGAAGCATTACCTTTTTAAAGTTTTTCAACTCCTTTACCGGACGAGAAATTGAAGCTGCAGGATCCTGAATATATAACTGAACAACTTCCTCTCCGGCAACCTTGCCTGCATTGGTCAGTGTAACAGTTGCTATAAGTTTTTCATTACCCTTCAACTGTGTCTTGCTCAATTTTATATCACTGTAATCGAAGTTGGAATAACTAAGTCCGTAACCAAATGGAAACAATGGTTCAGAGGGGCTATCGAGGTATTTTGAAGAAAATTTATTATTAGCACTCATTGGTCTCCCTGTATTCTTATGGTTATAATAAATTGGAATCTGACCGACATTTAATGGGAAGGTAGTTGTTAACTTACCTGAAGGATTGAAATCCCCAAACAGAATATCGGCAACTGCATTTCCAGCCTGCGTTCCTCCTGCCCATGCTTCTAATATTGCGCCGACATTTTCATTTTCCCAGGGCAAGGTAAGAGAACGTCCGTTTATAAGCACCAGTACTACAGGTTTACCAGTTGCCAAAAGAGCCTTTAAAAGAGCCTGCTGCACTTTCTGAATTCCGATATCGGTCATGCTTGAAGCTTCACCTGACCAGGCTGCAGGTTCACCAAGTACTGCTACAATAACATCAGCCTGCTTAGCTGTTTGTATGGCTTCATTCAGTAATTGTTCTGATGTTTTTACCGGTTCTGTTGCTTGTGGCTGACCGGGTCTGGCAAAAGCATTCATACTTTTAGAGAGTTGAAGATTATCTGTAAAATCAGAACCTTTAGCATAGAGAACTTTAACTGCGCTGCCTCCGGCATTTTTAATACCATCCATAACTGAAGTAACATTACTTTGATCGCCACCCATTGCCCATGTGCCGAGCATATCACCTTTGCTGTTTGCAAGCGGGCCAATAACTGCAATAGTGCCCGACTTTTTAAGTGGTAATATCTGTTTATCGTTTTTAAGAAGTACCATTGACCGTTCTGCGATTTCTCTGGCAGCTTTAAGATTCTCTGGTGTCATAACATCAGTTTTGGCTCTTTCTTCATTCATATAACGGTAAGGATCATCAAACAAACCAAGTTTATATTTAGCTTCCAGAACCCGTTTACATGCCAGGTCAATATCTTTAATATTTACTTTGCCTTCATCCATCGATTTTTTAAGTGTGGTAAGAAACCCTTCACCTACCATGTCCATATCCGTTCCGGCTTTCAGTGCCAGGGCTGATACTGTTTGAAGATCACCCATACCATGGTTTATCATTTCGTTGGTTGCAGTATAGTCAGTTACCACAAATCCTTTGAAACCCCATTGATTCCTCAGGAGTTCAGTCAGTAACCAGTGGTTGCCGGTTGCCGGAATGCCATCCACAACATTAAAGGAAGTCATTGCGCTGCCTGCACCTGCATCAAAAGCAGCTTTGTAAGGCGGAAGATAATCGTTATACATTGTTACTCTGCTCATATCCACAGTATTGTAATCCCGTCCTGCCTCAGCGGCGCCATACAACGCAAAGTGTTTTACACAAGCCATCATGGTGTTGTTAAGGGAAAGGTCATTACCCTGATAACCTTTTACCAGTGCTTTTGCTACCTGTGACCCTAACCAAGGATCTTCACCTGCTCCCTCTGCAATTCTTCCCCAGCGTGGATCGCGGGCTATATCAACCATAGGAGAATATGTCCATGAGATTCCATTTGCTGTAGCTTCCTGAGCGGCGATACGGGCACTCTTCTCAACCAGAGTCATGTCCCACAAACAGCTCATAGCCAAAGGTATAGGAAAAATAGTTTTATATCCGTGAATTACATCCATTCCGAACAGGAGGGGAATGTGATTTGGTGATTCTTTCACTGCAATATCCTGAAAAGCCTTCATCGAAGGAACAGAAAATCCGTTAAGCATCCCTCCTATCTGTCCTGATTTCAGTTTCTGTTGCAGCTTATCGTTGGCTGCGCTACCGGTAACAAATGCACCGGCAGTAGTAAGGTTGAGCTGTCCGATTTTTTCATCAACAGTCATCTTGCCCATCAGAGTATTGATGAAAGCATCCATTTTTGCATCCTGTGCCTTCACTGTAATTGAAACAAACAGGAATAATAATAATCCAATCAGTGTTTTCATATTTTAACGAATAATGGAATTTAAAAAAGCTTAGAAATAAAAATGTGAAAATACAATTATTTAACTTTAGAAAATAAAAAATGCACCTCAATGAAACATTTTAAATTACTTCTCTATTCATGGATGATTTTAACATTCATCTCCTGCAATGAGGGGGTGAGTAATAGTCAGCTATCCAATAAATCTGATTCTCTGAAACAACTTTCAGAGAGAATTGCTCTCGATTTTTCAGTAACTGAAGATCAGGTTAAATCTCAGATTGAGAAAAGATTCGGCCAGTTTTCCCCGGCAGATAAAGAAAACTGGGAAAAGAAAGGATGGCTTGAATACCGTCTCATAAATGGCAGGAAGATGTACTTCAACAGAGCAGCTTCTAATCTGATGCTTCTTAAATCTTTCTATGAGGAGAAAGAGAAAAGACAAACTGAAACAGAAAATGATTCCGGAATGATCTTCCGTCGGAAACATACTGAAGAGGCTATTAAAGTAACAGGAAATAAAAGCACTCCAGTCGTTCCGGTTGATATGAAAATTACATATACCATCACTGTAAAACAGGATGTTGTCCCGGATGGAGAAACAATTCGCTGCTGGATGCCATGGCCAAAAGAGAATTATTCACGACAAAAAAATGTAGAGCTTCTGAATACCTCAAATAAGGAATACATGATTGCCCCTGACTCCTCAATCCATAGTACAATCTACATGGAAGAAAAGTCGAAAAAGGGGTTTCCCACAGTTTTTGAAATTTCCTTTCTCTATCAAAGCAGTGCTCAGTATTTTAATTTGGGTACACTTAAACCTTTACCTTATGACAAGACTACAGCTAATTATAAAAAATATACTTCGGAGCAGCTTCCCCAGATATGCTTTACTGAACATATAAAAAGACTAGTAGACAGTATCGTGGGGCCAGATGAAAATCCTGCTGAAGTGGTAAGAAAAATATATTTATGGTTCAAAGAAAATATTCCATGGACAGGAGCACTCGAATATTCAATTATGCCAAATATTCCTGAATATGTGTATCAAAACCGTAGAGGTGATTGCGGTATGCAGACCTTTCTGTATATGTCGATGCTTAGGTACAAAGGGATCCCGGTAAGGTGGCAGAGCGGATGGATGGTGCCTCCCGGCGAAGAGAATCTTCACGATTGGTGCGAGGTTTTTTATGAAGGAATCGGATGGGTTCCGTCTGATGTCTCCTACGATCTTCAGAAGTCAGAAAAATCTGAAATAAAACAGTATTATCTCTCAGGAATTGATTCATACAGGCTGATTGTAAATGATGGTATTTCCGGACCATTACATCCCGAAAAGCAATTTATAAGAAGCGAACCATATGACTTCCAAAGGGGTGAAGTGGAGTGGAGTGGAGGAAATCTGTATTTTGATAAATGGAATTATCACATGAAAATTGAATATATAAAATAAAAGACGGAAGACGGAAGACGGAAGGCCAATGGCAAAAAATTAAGTACAAAACTTGTTTTAGTCCCGCTTAGGCGGGATTGGGGGGTAAATATTGGGAGGATTGAATTACTATATCATTGATAAACTGCATTTTATGAAACAATTTTTTTCTTACTATTTTTCCCGGTAATCGTTACTGCACAGTCTCCAATAAAATATGTTGATCCCTTAATTGGTACAGGTCCGGCCAGAACTATCAGTGCTCTGAAACACAGTAAGTCTGCTTCTGAGGAAAAAGGCCAGAATTTTCCGGCTGTAGGAAGACCATTCGGAATGACTCAATGGACACCTGAAACCAGATTGACTGAAACAAAATGTATCTCCCCATACTATTATAACGACAGCCAAATTACAGGCTTTCGTGGAAGTCACTGGATGAGCGGAAGCTGCACTCAGGATTACGGAAGTGTAACTCTCATGCCTTTCACAACAGGCCGGCCAGATACAGTTAAGGCTTCACCTGTATCTGTATTCAGTCATAAAAATGAAAAGGCTACCCCATCATACTATAGTTTAATGCTGGATGATTACGGGATACAGGCTGAGATTACAGCATCTGTCCGATCGGGAATGCTGCGGTTTACATTTCCAGGTGACAAAGTGAACTGCATTTACATCCGTTCAAACAGCGACTTTAATCAGGGAAAGATCTGGCTGGACAAGGAAAGACATGAAATAGTCGGATACAATCCTGTTCATAGAATTTATCAGGGGAAAGGTAAGTCAGCAGGATTCAGCGGATACTTTGTCATACGATTCGATAAACAATTCAGAATAATTCCACAGGGAGACAATCTGCAGAATTTAATTGTCAGTTTTGGAGGCGAAAAGAACCTTATGGTGCGTATCGGGACATCCTTCACCAGTCTGGAAGCAGCACGGAACAATCTGAATATTGAAATACCCGACTGGAATTTTAATAAATTAAGTAAGGAAACGGAGGATATTTGGAACCAGACTCTTTCGAAAATCCTGGTGGAAGGCGGGTCTGACGATGATCTTACGAAATTTTATACAGCATTATATCATTGTTATCAGTTACCACGCATCGCCAGTGATGTTGACGGAAGTTATCAGGGGTTTGCCCAGGATTCACTGATCCATAAAGCAGTTGGCTTTGATTACTACGATGATTTTTCGATGTGGGACACCTACAGGGCATTGCATCCTCTTATGACAATTCTTGAGCCTAAACGCACACTCGACATGGTTAAATCGCTGGTTTTTAAAGCCAAACAGGGTGGTTGGATGCCAATATTCCCGGCATGGGGAAGCTATACTGCAGCCATGATCGGTGATCATGTCAGCACTATGATAGCTGATGCATATATTAAAGGTATAAGAGATTTTGATGCAGAATCATCTTATAAATATATGCGCCAAAATGCTTTTGACCAGCCTTCCCGTGAGGAATATGTCGACGGCAAAGGACGCAGAGCATTGACGAGTTACCTAAAATATGGTTATATCCCTCTGGAAGACAGTGTGTGGGATGCCTTTCACAGAAGGGAACAGGTTTCGCGTACCCTTGAGTACGCTTTAGATGATTATGCACTTGCCGGACAGATGTCTGCCTGGCTGGTCTGTGCAATGATTGGATTCTATCCTGTTTGTCCGGGTACGGGTGAATATATAATGACAACTCCTTCTTTCAGCCAGATAAAGATACAATTAGCTGATGGAAAATACTTTACAAGCAATTCCGAAAATCTGACTAATGGAAACTACTACATACAATCAATTACCAGGAACGGAGAGAAATTCAAAGGAAGAGTTTTGAAACATGAAGATATAGTCAAGGGAAGTACATTTAAGTTTCAGGTTTCCGGGAATCCTGGTATTAAACAATAAACATGCTCCCCACCTGATAAACAGTGAACGAGAGGAGCCATGCAATTCCCGTAGTATACACAACAACGAATGCAGCCCATTTCCAGCTTCCCGATTCACGGTTTATTGCTGCAACAACACCGATACACGGGAAGTAGGTGAGAATAAACAGCATAAATGAAAAAGCAATAAGAGGGGTAAATAAAATTCTGCCTGATGAATCCTTCTGAGTCTGAATTTTTTCAACCAAAGATGCTTTTCCTGTTTTAGTGTCAGACTGAAATATTACCCCTAAAGTACTAACTACAACCTCTTTGGCAGCTAATCCGGAAAGGATACTGACACTTAATCGCCAGTCAAATCCCAATGGTCGCATAACAGGCTCTATAGTATGTCCTATCATCCCCATGAAAGATTTGCTCTGTTTCTCGCTTCTTTGCTTTAGAATAATGGAGTTAACCGATTCCTTTTTCAGACTGACAGTCAATTGTGATTTTTCAACCATAGCAATTTGTCCGGAATAATCAGTTGAATAAGTTACATTTCTGGGAAAGTTGCTAAGTATCCATACAATTATTGAGGCCAGAAGAATTACCCCTCCTATTTTCTTAAAATATAATCCCGTCCTGAACATAACATGTTTCGAAATACTACGGGCTGTTGGTATTCTATAAGGAGGAAGTTCCATAACGAACGGAACATCTTTCGATTTAAAGAAAAACCTCTTTAAGAATAGCGCTGAAAGAATTGCAAATATTACTCCCAGAGCATAAAGGAGAAACAGAACTGTTCCCTGATTCGATGCAAAAAATGCACTTATAAAAAGAATATAAACCGGCAACCTGGCACTGCACGACATGAAAGGTGTTATAAGCATAGTTATCAGACGATCGCGCCTGCTTTCAATAATTCTGCTTGCCATTATTGCCGGCACATTACAGCCAAATCCCATAAAAAGAGGAATAAATGACTTCCCGTGAAGCCCGATTTTATGCATCACCTTATCCATGATAAATACTGCTCTTGCCATATAGCCGGTATCTTCCATGAATGAGATGAAAAGGAAAAGAATTACGATATTAGGAAGAAAAACAATAACACCTCCAACACCTCCTATTATGCCTTCAACAAGAAAATCCCTTATTATTCCGGCATGTAAAACATTTGTTAACAATTCGGAAAGTTTACCGGTACCTATTTCCATCCAGTGTTTTGGATACCCACCCAGTTTAAAGGTTGTAAAAAAGGTAAGCCACATAAAAAAGACGAAAATAGGAATGCCCAGATACTTATTTGTCAGATAGTTATCAATGTATTTTGTCTTTCTTAACCTTTCAGTTTTATTTATCGTTAAAGTCTCTTTAAGTGCACCTGATATAAACCCGTACCGAAGATCAGTTATTACCGTTTCGACCGGATCTGAAAATAGCTTTTCAAGTTTTAAGTATTCTTTTTTCGCCATCGCAATGATGTCCGACGAATTCACACATCTTGTGATGCTGTTTGAATACTCTTTGTCATTTTCAAGAAGTTCAATTGCAAGATATCTGGCTGAGATTATGTTAGTGAAAGCTCTGTTCTCTTCAATCTTTATTTTTGACTGGATTTCACTAATCGAATTTTCGATCTCTATACCGTAATTGATATGAATATGACGTACAACAGGTTCCCTGTTCTCATAAACCTCAATTACTTTTTCAAAAAGATTTTTTATTCCTTTGCCTTTAGAGCTTACTGTAGGAATTACCGGCACACCTAATAATTTACCTAACGAAGTATAGTCAAGAGTGTCTCCTTTCTTTTCAAGTTCATCGTACATGTTCAGTGCAATAACTATCTGAACTCCCATATCTATGAGCTGGGTTGTAAGGTAAAGGTTCCTTTCCAGGTTAGAGGCGTCAACTATATTTATTACTATGTCGGGCTTATTGTCAAAAATATAGTTCCTGAGGTAAATCTCTTCAGGAGAATAACTTTTAATTGAGTATGTTCCCGGGAGATCAACAATTGAGAATGTATATCCCGATTGCTTATAACTGGCTTCTTTTGAGTCTACTGTAACTCCGGCGTAGTTCCCGACTTTTTCACTTGAACCAGATGCAAAATTGAACAGGGTTGTCTTGCCGGAATTAGGGTTTCCAACAAGCGCTATCTGGATATTTTTGGTTTTTTCTAACCATGAACTATTCTCATCCTCACTTACAAGTACTCCGTTTGATGAATTAAATTCTTTTGATCTTGCTCCTTTTTCTACTTCAATCAGCTGAGCTTCACTATTCCTGAGAGAAATGTGATACCCCATTATTTTATACTCAATAGGATCCCTCAGAGGCGCTTTCTTGACAACAGAAACTTTCTTCCCGACTACAAATCCCATTTCTGAAATCCGTTGCCTGAACTGACCTCTTCCTTTTATCTTAAGAATTATCCCCTCTTCACCCTCAGTCAGATCATATAAAGTCGTCATTCTATCAAATAATGCAAATAAGCAAATAAGCAAATTAGATGTATGCTTAAGCTATAACTAAAAAAATGAGATTTTGTTCAAAAGGGCATCAGGCGACGGGCAACAGGCTTCAGGATTTTTCTTCCCGGCAGCCTGCAGCCTGTTGCCTCCTAATTTACCTTAACCTTCAGTACAACTTTCCTTACCGGCACACTTTCATTGACTTTTACGTCAGGACGGTGAATATCGGAAGGAAAGAATATAAAGAATGTATCAGGAGTTGCGATATGACTTGAAAATTTAGTAACAGTCTGAAATTCAATATCTTTTGTTTCATTATAAGGTGCAGTTATTTCTTTTCGCATCGACATGGGGGTGACACCCATTTGTACTGTTCCTTTGATAATATACTGGATATCAATATATTTTCTGTGAGCTTCGAACTTACCGTCAGCCTCATTTTTAGAAGGAAATTCAGTAACAGACGCATATAAATTATCCCCATCAATATCGGTACGCTTTACTTCAAGTTTTAATAAATCGCTGTTCTTCAGGAAAGAAAAAGCTTTGTCCCACCGCTCTTTATTCTTAAAATAAGAAATTGCGAACTCTTTTCTGTTTATTGAAGAATCCGGCTTAACAGTCCATCCATTCAACCATTCGCCTTTCTCAAACCACTGATCAATTTGTTTCTTACTCCAGGTTGATGGATCTGAATCAATTTTACTTCCAGCCATACCAAAGAAACCTATCAATACCAAAGTCATTACGATTAATTTTTTCATAAAAAATTTATTAAATGAGGTGCTAAATTCACATTGTTTTAAAAAACATTCGCACAATATTAATCAATTAGAAATTATTTTCAAATACAAATTATATTTAGCAAATATCTTGTTTCAAGGAACAGGAGAACTTTCAATGCTCCTTATTATAAATTAATGAGTATCGGTTATCAATAATAATCTTTAAACAATTGATTATGGGATTCCTCGCTAACGCTCGGAATGACAGTATTTTATGTGGCATTGGTGAAAGCAGAGGCGATTCGCTGAGCGAATC
>Ga0209540_10000148_pt1 | contig 91557 bp, 61 predicted proteins | sample BarGraIncu01121A_FD_184501 | JGI IMG/M metagenome (GOLD analysis project Ga0209540, IMG submission 184501) | Arctic peat soil microbial communities from Barrow, Alaska - Barrow Graham LP Incubations 011-21A (SPAdes) (version 2) | ecosystem: Environmental > Terrestrial > Soil > Wetlands > Peat... | reverse complement strand
TCCGATCTATCCGAAACCGTAACTACATACACCCCGGGACTTAAACCTACCAAATGGCCGGTATTACCCGGATAAGGGTTTCCGTTCCATGTCCATGAATAAGTAGTAGCTGAACCACCGGTGGCTACCATATCTATTTCACCATTGGCATCTCCAAAACACTTTATATCTTTCTTGAAATTTGTAGTGAGCGTTACGTCAGTTGGTTCGGTGATAGTATAAGTTGCAGATTGCTTACATCCGATGACATCAGTTACTTCTAGGGTATAGCCACCAGGGGATATTCCTGTTATCGTATTTGTATTAATTGCCGTAAATCCGGTTGTACTAGTCCATTTTGTACTATATGATCCAGTACCACCGGTCATTGTCACAACTATGCTGGCATCATTTTTACCAAAACAACTTCGGGAGGTAACAACAGGGAAAATAACAATAGCAGGATGAACAGTTACAGTTATAGTAAATGTACTTAAACTACACCCACCTGGTGCAGTTGGAGTAACAGTATAGACAACTGTAGAAGTGGTCGTGTTATCGTTCGTCAACATTTGAGTAATTGAACTCACAGGGCTCGGTTGATTCGATTCACCTGTTACCGAACCTAAAGGAGTTGAGACTGTCCATGTATAAGTCGTACCATTAGGTACAATATCTGGTAATACGTCAGAAGGAGCAACTGTAAATATCTCACCACTACAAATAGTTCGTGTAACATTGGCTATTTGGGGATAATCATTGACAGTGATTCGAGCTACATTTGAATATATGCTCTTACATGTACCTAACGTAAATGATATTTTACAAAAATAATAAATTGGCGCACCAACTATACTCGGTGGTGTAAATGTATTTGAAGTTTGAGCAGGCACTATAGGAGCTCCACTCGATATAAGTGAATTAGGACTACTATACCATTCATATGAAACACTACCCGCCCCTCCGGTTGTTGTCGCATCCAACGGCATTATCGGATCCGATTTACAATATATAGTACTAACCAATGGAGTGACAAGCGTTGGAGCAAGTACAACATCTACTCTAGCAGTATTACTGGTCACACCACAACCACCCGGTTGCGTCACTTCACAATAATAGTACATTGTACCAGATACTTTGGTGGAAGGGTCAAAAGTTTGACCATTGCCATTTGTAGTAATTGCTATCCCACCTGTATTGTTATTATTCACATTACTATACCATTGATAATTATACAACGCCCCAATTCCTCCACTAGCAGTTATATTTAGTGTGGTCGGTGTTTCATATTGGCAAACAATTTGAGAAATTTGCGGCTGAGCACTGATTGTTGGATCAGCAACAACTACTATTTCAGCAGGGTCACTTGTTATCGAGCCACACCCACTACCAGGAAAACTTATCACAACATAGTAATAGTAAGTACCAGTAGCAGTATAAGCTGGTGGAGTGTAAGTAGCGCCATTTGATGCAGCAGGAATAACCGTACCTCCAACTTTAGAATAGGTAGTATTAATATACCATTGATAAGTCGGTATCCCAGCACCGCCGGCATAAACAACCGACAATGCAGACGAAATTGTTCCTCCTACGCAAATAGTCTGCGTTAGTTTAGGCTGTGTCGAAATGGCAGGCATAGCATTGACATTTACGGTCGCCGTATTCGAAGTAATGGTGGTACATACTCCGGGTATATTCAATACGCAATAATAATAAACCGTACCAATACTTGAACCGGATGGATTATAAGTGGCTGCGTTAGCTCCACCTATTGGAGTACCACCTGCCGTACTATTAATTGCATTTGAGAACCATTGATAAGAACTTACAGGTCCGGCATATCCAACTGTCAATGGGTCTGGAGTTCCAAACTGGCACACATCACTTCCTATAGGTTGCGCGCTTAGCAGCGGCTGAGGGGTCACATTTATCGTATAATTTACAGTGGTTCCCGCACAGCTACCCATCCATGGTGTTACACTATAAATCACAGTTCCTGGCGAGGGATTAGTTGTTGTGATAATTTGGGTTGGAAGATTACCTGTACCGGAAGGTGTAAAGCCGGTAATTCCGGCTGTAGCCACAGCTGACCATGTAAACGTGGCCGTTGGTATATCGGCAGTAAAGGTCACCGGATTTGTAGGATAGCCCGAACAAACATTTTGCAATAAAACAGGAGTGGTTAGTACCGGGACTACATTCACCTTAAACGTTTTTATAGCCTGCGCAGAAACACCACAACCATTGGCAACCGTCAATTTTACGGTATACGTTCCGGGCGTAGAATAATTTACCACGCCGGGTATAGCTGCCGTTGAGGTAGCAGGTATACCACCGGGAAACTCCCATTGATAAGTCAGCACATCAGTTGTAGGCGCACAGTTATTAACAATAGCTGAGGGAGTTACAGCAGCAGGACTACATTGGTCAGTAATATCATTTATGGTTACTGTTGGTGGTGATTTTACAATTACATCTTGCATCGCACTAAGCACCTGCCCGCAAGTGTTCGTCATTGCCAGGGTAATATGATACGTTCCCGGACTATTGAAATCAAAAGTGGCAGCCGGTGTCGTGTCATTAATTACTTTATAACCGGATGAAGCCCCGCAATATCCTGCTGTATAAGCAACAGACCATTGGTAGCGCGGAATCGTACATTTATTGGTCAAATCAGTGGTACTGGTTGCAGTCACTCTCATCGGATTACAACCCTGGTTTTGTGGCAATGAAAAAGTAGGAACTAAAGGAGCTTCAACGCAAACAGAGTTATCTACGCTGTAAGTACTGCAACTATTACCTATCGTATACGTGATGGTATACGTTCCCGGCAAGGAAAACTGAGGGCATATTTCGTCTGAGCCGGGCGTCCAAAGTGCAGGATTGGACGAACCATTACTATTCCCCAATACTCCACTTGATAATGTAACACCCACGGATGGGGAAATTTTCCAATATGATTTTGGATCTTCACAACCAGTTGCTGTTACCACTATACCACCTTTGGATGTATTTCTAATACATACGGGCGAATTGGTACAGGTAATCGGTTTAGACAATTTGCACTCAGCCGTTAATGGTGTAGAAATATACAATGGAACAACATGCGACTCGGAGCTTCCACTAACGTTCTGTGCCTCAATTTTGGCATAAAATGAATTAATGATATTGTAACTTGTAATACCACAGGATGACATTTTGAAAGAATGAACAATGGATGACGGCGGCGGATGATTCAGAATAGTATCAGGAGAACCATCATTAAAAGAAACGGTATACGTTGTACCCAGCGGATTATTGCGGGTTCCTGAAATAGGGAATGTCACCGGCCCTGGTTTACAAGGGTCAATTTTATCGGGATCACCTAATATTACCGTTGGTTTGAGTCCAACAAAAACAACAAATGGCTGAACAGTGGTACAACCGTTAGGCCCTTCAATCGTATAGAGTGCATACCACGTCCCTATCGGGTAAGTATGATTTAGGGTTGTCCATTTCGTTGCAGAAAAGTTAGCACTTCCATCACCCCAGTTGATAGTATATTTTGTATTGGTACCAATGGTTGTAGAACTATTGGTAAACGTAAACACTTGTGGTGCGTTGGTATTTATCTGAAAAGCAGGTAATCCATTAAAAACAGCACCGGAACCCGTCCCATTTAATGTTGGATCGGGAGCTACCAACACAGTAATCGACTTGGGGATTACGGTTTTTTCTAAAGAAACATTGTCCGTAATAGTCAATTTCACATTGAATAATTGTGAGTTTAAACCATTTGTAATCGTAAACTTATGAGTTGGGTCTTGAACAGTGGAAGAATAGGTATCTCCAAAATCCCAAGAATAGGAATATGGAGCTGTAGCCACAGTACTAGTAGTAAATTGAATATGGTTACTTGAACACTGTTTATCTAGAAATGTAAAATTTCCAGAAGGAGGTGCATTTGGAGCTAAAAATGCATTATTTACTTTTAATGAACGTTGATCAATATTTTCCAGGTCAAAGGATTCTATTTTGTATAAACTATTTACTGAAGCAAATGTAGTACGCGTTAATATTAAAAATGATAACAGAAAGACGAACTTGAGTATCGTTTTCATAAATTGTATTTATTTAAAGAACTGATAAAAAGTCATATATTCACATGACTTTACATACTAATTATAACATCACTGTAAAGCACGTCATACATATTCCAATAATAAAAACAAAAATACTACATTATTTTTAAACAATAATAAAAAACCAGTCTTTTATTTATAGAATTTCACCACTACCAATGCAAATTCTTGAATTCTGATCATAAATAACACCAAACTGACCGGGTGCAATACCTTGCAGTTTTTGGCTAGACATAATTCGAAAATCATTGCCTACGCGTAGCAACTTACCGGGTGTAAACTCCGGAGTATGACGTATTTTGAAATTTACATCAATTTCATTCATTGAGTCACTCCAAGGGTTATCAGTTATAAAGTGAAAATCGCGCATAGTAAATTCATTTCCATATTGCGTTTCAACTTCGAACCCTTTTGAAACATAAACAATATTTGCTGCAACATCTTTTTTTATAACATACCACGGTCCACCCGAAAGACCAAGTCCTTTTCTTTGACCCACAGTGTGAAACCAGTACCCATTGTGCTTTCCAAGTATTTTTCCGGTTTCAAATTCTACAATCGGACCGGTTTTATCACCTAGATACCGTCGTATAAAATCATTATAGTTGACTTTCCCTAAAAAACATATTCCCTGACTATCCTGACGCTTAGCACTCGGTAGACCGGCATTTTCGGCAATTGCTCTTACCTCACCTTTCATCAAATTGCCAACTGGAAACATTAATTTTGAAATTTGCAGGGCATCTATTTGTGCCAAAAAGTCAGTTTGATCTTTTAATGGATCCTTTGCTGTTGATAAATAGACTTTTCCATCTATTTCGGTTGTTGAAGCATAATGTCCTGTAGCAGTTTTATCAAAATCCTTTCCTACACGTTGCTCGAAAACACCAAATTTAATCAGTTTATTACACATCACATCGGGATTTGGGGTCAAACCTTGCTTTACCTTATCAATAGTATAAGCCACCACGTTATCCCAATAGTCCTTATGCAAGTCTATAACCTCCAACTTACAATCATACTTCCGCGCTATAAGCGAGGCCATTTCAATATCTTCTTCGGATGTACAATGTAATAACTCGTCATCATCTATTCCAATCTTAATATAGAATAACGTTTGATCGTATCCTGCTTCCTTCAATAGATGCACAACAACAGAGCTATCCACTCCACCCGACAATAAAGTTGCTATTTTCATTTATCAATATCGTTATTTAACCCAATCAACTTATTATCATTTAATATCTAAGCCACAACTGAACTAAAACTTATCTGTAAAATTCCTTAACGCTACAAAAAAATATCAAATATAATACTCTGCCATGTCTACAATTCCTGCACGCATAGCATATTTCGTAGCCTCATGAACATTGTTTACTTCAATTTTTCTAAATATATTCTTTCTATGCGTCATAATTGTATGTGCACTTACAAATCTTTGATTAGCAATCTCTTTAGTTGTTTTTCCTAAAGCCATTTCTTTTAAAATCTCTTGTTCAGTTACAGTTAGTAAGTGTTTAGGTGACTGATTTTGAATATTTTTTGAGTTATCAAGTAATAAATTACTCACATAATTGCAAATAAAACGATTGCCCTTGAAAGCCTCTTTAAACGCAGATATCAATTCATCTATACTGCAGTCCTTCATCAGCACACTAAATGACTGAGTATTATAAAGCAACGTTCTCAAGAACTCATCGCTCAATTCATCAGAGAAAAGAATCCAATCAACCTTATCAAATCGTTCTTGAAGAATCAGCAATTCATTCACACTCCGAAAATCAAAAAGAGTATAGTCAATAACAACTAACGATTCAGGGCACTTAGCTATTAAATTTAGCAATTCACTTTTATCTGTAGCTTCGCAAAATTCATCAATAGTGAAAGTCTTTTGAAGTATATATTGACAACCTGCTTTTGTTATATCCTGGTTATCAGCAAGAATAATATTTCTCATAATTTTGAAAATTAAAAAACAATAAAATAAATACTTCAGACACAAATTAGTACTCGATAGAAATAAACTAGAGACTAAAGATTGTGCAAAGTTACACCTTTATAATCAAATAGATATAATTGAATTAAAAAAAGACGACCATAAGTCGTCTTTTTTTAATCTTACATTGCAAGATTAATATAAAATTAGTACTCCCAAAGATCTTGTTCAAAATTCATTATTTCTGTTTCAATTCTAGCTTGTTCTTTCTTTATCTTAACAGGATCTACGACATATTCCAATAACATACGATTAAACATGTTACTATCACCTAACAAGTAACTAGAATATAGTTTTTGGTCGAAAAACTCATCATACGTTAAACGCTCAGTCTCATTTCCGTTAGGAATCACAATTTGTTTTGCAAGAGCTGGTCGAAGTTCATCGAAAGAGAACCAACACAAAATTGAGCCACGGAAATACTGCATTGATTCTTTTGACTCAATATTATCAGGATGTAAAGCATATAAAGGAGCAATAGCAATAATTTTTGAATATAATCGTGATGTATGTTTATCGAAAAATATAATCTCTTGAATTAAAAATTTTAATTGATTTTTAACATAACTCATGTATTTATCATTTTGAAACGTACGCTGTTTTGTAACGGTATCAACTTGAATCAAATTATTATCCATTTCATTATCAAATGCAAAAGCTTTAGACAAATCTTCACCTTGAAGCACATTATTGAACGATGGTCTTAAATCTCTAGCATCTTTGCTATACACATTAACACCATTACAAATAGCATCTAGCATTAATTTAAATAAACTCTTGTATTCATCATTTGAACGGAGTGGAAAATAAAGTTGGTAGTTTTGTTTTTCTCGCATATCAATAACACGATAAACAATACGCGACCAAACAATATCATCAGCTCTGTGATTTACAACGGCTATAGTATCTGCCAATGCATCCATTTCGGCTGTTTGAATACGAACAGCTCCTTTTGAATCGAAAAAAGGTACTTGATTTACTTGTGCTGTTACCAAATTGGAAACAAAAAACAAGGAAATGATCAAAGAAACAATCAAATATTTTTTCATATCGTTTTCTCTTAATGTGTTCAACTATATCTTGTAATTAAATTTGAATTTGAATCATGCCGAGGCTTCTAACTTTTCCGTCTGGGCCAACAGCTTTTATATTTTTCAGGGTCAAAACCTCACCACCTTCAAGTTTATCAATATCCGACAATTGTCTTCCATTGAAACGCGAACCATTTACATTTACGGAACCAAAAATTGTAAGCATTGTAAACGAAGTGACAGTAAAGTTAGCCTTGACAAGTTCATCCTGTCCATAACTTGCAATAAGCGAAACCGAAGAAGATTTAAGAATCCTTTTTGTTAGTGTTCCATCCTGAATCAAACGGGTAACACCACCTGCATCGGCATATTGTAAGTAAGAAGTTGGATTTGGCAAATACTTAACACGATATGTACCTCCACCCATTGGCAATATTTTACCATCAATCTTAGCCGACACAGATATTCTAATCTCCCCATCTTGAGTAGCTTTAATATTGTATCTACCACCTGCAATTTTTTGGGCAGTACCGCCTGCTACTGCTACAGATACATTCTCTGCTGCAACTCCAGGCACGGAAATGCTCAATATATTATCAATCCCGCGATAAACCACATTTAACGCTTCATTCGAAAGTGTAGCTGATGGTTCGCCAACGATATAGTCACTATTAAATTTATAAGGTCGTACCATTCCATCATTACCGGTCATCTTAATCACACCTGAATAGGTAAAAAGACCGGACTTTCCACAATTAACCTCGTACAAACCTTTATCATTAATTCTAGAATTACCAACAAAATACTGAGGTATTTTGGTAGAGTCCACTGCCGAAAGTACAATTTGAGCACTATACTTTCCACCACGAATAACATAACGTGTATTAGGAACTACAAGCGCCATGATTTTATTTACACGGAAATCGCTAGCATCTGTTTGACTTTTCAAGAACTGAACAATCTCAGCCTCAGAAGCTCTGACGTCACTTTGATATTTCGTCAAGATAGTAACAACTGCCGAAACAGGCATCATTTCAAACATAGCATCTTGCCATGGTTTTCCATCTTTTGAATTACCGGTAGAAAAGATAGAACGATACATAGCTTGTTTAGTAGGATTATCTTTCGACAAGCCCGCTAAAAACTCACGATAAGCTTCAATCTTCTTTTTTAATATTTTTCCGTTTCCTTGAACAATAGCATACTGGCCGGCCATGTCCAAATTATCTTTCGCCTTTATTTGCTTCACATATGCACTATCATTGGCTTCATCTTTATCCGCTAATTTAATGATTGCAACCTTGAAACCTTCAATATAGTTATAAAGCTCATTCGATTTTTGTTGAACTTCCTTAGCTTTTATCAACCATTCCCGTACTTTGTCCTTATTCTTATAAAATAAATCCTGAAAATCAGCATAGATTGCTTTATTTCTAAGTTCCGAAGAGGCGATAGTAGTATGTAAGCTATTGTCCACCATTGAGAACCCATTTAAGATTTCGCTTGATACATTCAGAGCCAACATTGCTGTCAGTACTAAATACATCATACCAATCATTTTTTGTCTGGGCGTTTCTGGACAATTCTTTGCTCCACTCATTGATATTAATTTTAAAAATTAGTTCGTATAAATTAATTCAATGCGTTAAGCATATTTCCGTACACATGATTTAAATCAGCAACTTGTTTTGCAAGTTTTACCGTACCTGTTTTATAGCTTTCAGTTCCTTCAGCTGCAACAGCAGTAGCAACCTTCATCTTTTGAACGTCGTTAGCAATAAGATCCAATTCATCCGTAACTGTTCGTACGCGTTGCGTTTGTTGTGTCAAACCTTCAGATTGAGCTTGGATATTTTTCAATTGGATCTCGTAAATCGAATTTATTGAAGAAAGATGTTTATTTATCTCTTCAACTTTTCCTGCGTATTGTTTTGTATTTTTCTCTACAGATTCCATTCCTGAAGTGATGCCCTGATAAGAATTTGTCAAAGAACCGGCTGCAACATTCAAATTTTCTTGTGACTTGATAAATAGACCTGTAACTTGCGAAGCACCATCAATATTTTTCACGAGTTGATCAGTCGCGCCTAAAATATTTGTCAATCCAGCAAATTGTTGAGCTGTTTGCGTCAAGTTCTTAATGCCTTCAGAAAGCTTCTTTACATCATCATCGTTGATTGTTTCAGTATAATTTAATCCTACAGATCTGCTTGGTGATTTTGCAATTGCTGCTGATTCAGTTTTAGTAGTTGTGGCTTCGCCATCAAAGTCATATACTTTTTCCCAGTCGTATTCTTTATGAGGTTGGTCGAACACGCCAAGCGCAAACAAAAACGCCTCAACGCACATTCCTGTACCTAGCATAATTCCGGAATACGGCAAGTGTAAAATTTTAAACATTGCACCTAAAATAACTACTGCTGCTCCCAAACTATAGGCGGCACCCAATAATCGTTTAGTTTCCGGCTTGTTCCACCAAATATCGAATTTTGATTGATTTTCTGACATAATACGTTTATTAAATGAATTTAATTAGATAGTTCTTAGATTATTCTCCATTGTACGAACGTACACAACGGAATCCAATATAAGGTCGACTTTCATTTTGATACTCGTAGGTTTTAACACCGCATTGCAAGTAATAAGCAATATCTTTCCAAGAGCCACCTTTAATAACTTTGCGCTTCAACACATCATTATCACTGTTTTTTGCATTATATTGGAAGCTTGGGTTCATATCCATTATCAACGTGCTACTAGACACGTTATAGGCGGATGAAGTCCATTCAGCAACATTTCCAGCCATATCAAACAATCCGTAATCATTTGGATAAAACGAGGCTACTTTCATCGTTGTTGCACCGGTATCATCAGTATAGCTACCACGCATTGGCTTAAAATTTGCTAAAAAGCAGCCTCTTCCATCACGTACATAATTTCCTCCCCATGGATATAATCCAAGTCGACGTCCACCACGTGCAGCATATTCCCATTCCGCTTCAGTAGGCAATCTATAATCTTGTCCACCAACTACGTGAGCATTATTAAACAATTGTGTTCTCCATTGACAAAAAGCTTGACATTGCTCCCAAGTAACACCAACTACCGGATAATTAGCAAATCCCGGGTGTGAGAAGTACATGCGCATTTTAGGATCATTATATGAGAACTGGAAATCACGCAACCACATGATAGTATCAGGATAAACATTCACAATTCTAGACGAAATCAAATCCCGACGCGAAGTCAATTTCCGTTCAATAGTCACGTTCTTGATTATACCATTTTCATCAACGTAAGAAGAGTCAACTCTTACTTTTGCATTAGCTGGATAAGCTCCAGTATTTACATTGAATTTATTACTTGGTAAGGCTGCTTGATCATAATTCAACCACTCATAAGTGTAACGCAACTTATTAAAATTCATTTGTTTTTTTCCACCCAAAATTTTCACTCCATCGTAGTAAAAAGACTCCAACACTTGTTTCACTTCCTCATCTTTTGACTCCCAAGGGCTTTTGGCATTCCAGTTTAACCTAGCAGACTCTGGGCTTGTATCGTCTGTTTGATTTTTGAATTTCATTCTATACTCATCCTTGCCTGCCATTACGAGCGAACGTAACGCTATAGAATCTCGAACCCAAACAACAAATTGTTTATATTTATCATTTGTAATTTCTGTTTCATCCATCCAAAAGGCATCGACAGTTACATTGATGGATTTATCATTGATTGCTCCAATAGCAGACTGGTCATTGGCTCCCATCATAAACGAACCTCTCTTTATAAAAACCATTCCGTATGGTTGAGCTTCATTAAATGACTCTTTTGCCCCCATACCTACTAACTCACCTGCTGGTTTGTTGCATGCAACAAAAAGGAATGTAAGTAAAATAATTGTCAGACTTTTTTTCATTCTAGTACGATTTGTTATATTGAAATAAAAAAACTACGATCAATAAATTATATTATATTTGTAACTAAACTCAAATAGTTTCTGCTACAATAACCTTATACTTTTAAATTTGCTGGTTCGTTTTCCCGAAACATAAGCAAAGTTATAAACTAAAACAATTTCATGCGATCCTGAACTTGCGGTTATAACTTTTGATGTTAGTAAATCGTAAGAATAACCGACTGACAAACCACCTACCAAATTAATTCCAGCCAAAAAGACTACAGCATCCTGTAATCTGTAGGACATACCGCCCCAATACTTATTATCATATTCTACTCGAGTTGAAAAATCAAATTGCAACGATCTAAAATCAGTTTTCAACAAAGCACTTGGTTTAAGAACATACAATGGATTTGTCAACACATATGAACCACCTCCTGTTAAATACGCTGTTCTCAAGAGATTAAAATTTGATTTATCATCTAAATTAATGCTGGGATTATTTAAATGCGTAAATGATAACCCACCATAATATTTTGGTGTTGAATAAAAAACGCCAACACTCATATCCAATCCCATACCAGCCACGCTTGTCTGAGGTATAGATGGATCAGAGGTCATTTTATGATAATCGCCAATATTAATTACGTGATTAGCAACATTTACACTATCACCATGAAATCCAACACTAACAAAACCGATATCAGCGCCCACACTCAATAATCCTCCAAGAATACGTTTTTTGTAGGCATATTGTAATTGCGCAGACCGATTGGTAAATAATCCGACCCTATCGTTTAGAAACCGAAAACCGATTCCATTTTCACTATTTCCTAACTTCAGTGGAGAATTTATACTAAAAACAGTAGTTTGTCCTGCATTTGGGAATCCAACCCATTGAATGCGATGTTGACCAGTAATTTGAATCAAATTATTTTCACCTACCGCTGCAGGATTAAACGAAGAGTTATGAAACATATATTGGCTCAACTGCGCATCAAATTGAGAAAAAACAGAGCCTATACAAACGACTGAAAATATTATGCAAAAAAATAGTCTTTTCATAGGTTCATACCAACATTATTTCTCACTCTTGTCGAATTTTCCTATTGTGTTCTGGAAGTATCAGAAACAAAACTTAAAATCTTTAAAAAATGTATGCTTAACACATATTTTTATTGAAGTTTTATAAAATCTCACGTTAATTAACTTAATCCATAACCAAGTTTGAAACAACATCAATATTCTTCTTCATTGAAGAAAAAATCCTCTTTGCTCGGATAATCAGGCCAAATATCTTCTATACATTCATAAATTTCGCCCTCATCCTCGATTTCTTGCAAATTTTCAATCACTTCTAAAGGTGATCCAGAACGCATAGCGTAATCAATTAATTCATCTTTTGTGGCAGGCCACGGCGCATCCTCAATCTTAGAAGCTAATTCCAAAGTCCAATACATAATTAACGTAATTTTTTAGGTAAGTAAAATTTGTGTAGTTTCTTTCTAATATTCTGCAAAAATAAGAATTTTTTTTTAGAAATACTACTTTTCCCAACATATTTCTTTTCTATTTTCAAATATTGTTAAATGCCTGGATAGTGCGAAAAAATAGTCAGACAATCGATTGATATATATAAAAATATGATTGTCAACCGAGTAATCTAAATTCATATCAAATATCCTACGTTCAGCTCTTCTCGCTACAGTTCTACAAACATGACTCAAAGCGCCTCCTGGCGACCCTCCTGGCAATATAAATTCATTCAACGGAGGTAATCCTGCATCGATACGATCTATTTCAAGTTCAATACTTTCAATATCAGCATCGACTAAAACTGAAGCGCTATGAAAAGCCACTTTAGTGGTGTCAGTAGCCAAATGGGAGCCAATTGTGAATAGAAGGTGTTGTATATTTCGCAAAAAAGAAATATCTTCCACAGGAATAGCATATGTAGTAAGCAGCCCAACGAATGAGTTTAGTTCATCAATAGTTCCATAAGCATCCAATCGAACATCATTTTTTGCTACTCGAGTTCCTCCAATCAGTCCTGTTTGTCCTTTGTCGCCGGTTTTTGTATATAGTTTCATATAATAAATTTTCAATATTAATTTTCAGAACATCTCATTAAAATTATCAATAACGCATTTTATAATGCATTTTGTTTAAATCTGCATTAAAAAAAACAATTCCCATATAAAACAAATCAATACTTGAGGTCACTTGTGGGTGATCCTTAATAGTTTTCCACGCCTTTTCCATATCGCTCGACCAATAAATATCATCAACAATTACAATTGTACTTTTATGTATTTTAGGTAAACAAAGTTCAAAGTATTGTAACATTGCATTAGAATAATGGTTGGCATCAATAAAAACCATATCAAGTTGGGGCATACGGTCTAACGCACTTGGCAAAGTAGAATCAATATTGCCAACTACTAATTCAATATTTTCAAGTCTCAACTTCCTAAAATTTTCGCTTGCAACAGAAGCTATTTCTGGGCATCCTTCTAGAGTTACACATTTCACATGTGGCGAAACTGAACCGAGATACGCAGTTGTAATACCTAAAGAAGTACCCAACTCCAACACACTTCTTGCTTTGATATAATTTGCAATTCGAAATAACAATTGGCTATGTTTGGTTGGCTTGAGCGAACGGGTTGCAATATCACTCACTCGTAAACTTCTATTAGTACCTGTACCAAAATCAGTTATATTCAAAACACGTTTATCTTTTCTTAAACTTTCACGCAAATTTTCTATTGAATTAAATACGTAGAAAGGATGATTTTCCTGCAAAACATACCGGGTAAACTGATACATAAAAGGGGAATGAACTCCATGCCCACCAGTATTTCTAGCTGTGAAAGAATGTTGAACATATTTGTATATTGATTTGAAACGGCTCATAAGTTAATTCGAAAATTTTGAGCAAAATTAAGAATAAAAGTTGATATTACTCGTAAATTGCATTATAGATTCGGAAGAAAATCACTTTTTTGCTCAAAAACCACAAAAGGCTGAATAATAAGTTATCTTAAAACATACACATTACAAACTTAGAACGAACTTTTGACTAATCTGATTGTTCTAGGCTTTAATTCCATTGAATTATTCTTATTATTCAGAAATATCAAAACAATAATGCAAGAAAACAACACTATCTCACCTAGTATTTGGGCAAGTAACAGTAAGCAGAACATCCAAAGTATTCCTTTTGAATCATTTTTAAACGAATTCAAAACAACAATCAAACGGTTATTTCGTGAAGAAAATGACATAAATCAGTTAAGCATTAAACGTGGAATAACTCCCGACATGCTCGGTCAAATTATGAACTGCAACCCACTTTCGTTGAGTATCCCTGTTGAATTCGGCGGACGTGGTGGAACTGTGGCTGAAAACATGCAAATGCTATCAGCTGCCTCTTACGAATCAATGGCTTTATCACTTACACTTGGGATTAACAGTGCACTTTTTATGCAACCAGTTGCGAAATATGGTCAACTAGATGCAAAAAAGGAGGTGTTCGAAAGATTTTTAAATGCTCAGAATATGGGAGGACTCATGATTACCGAACCTGGTTACGGAAGCGATGCGTTAAATATGCAAACTTCGTTTGTAGAAGAAAAAGATCACTATCATCTTCGCGGCACGAAGCACTGGGCAGGACTTACAGGACAAGCCGACTACTGGCTACTCACAGCGCGAAAGCTTGCCGACAATGGTAATCTGCAACGAGACATCGATTTCTTTATCTGCGACAACACGGCTCATAATCAAAAGATTGTAGTAGACGAGTATTTTGAAAATTTGGGTCTTTACCAAATCCCATACGGACGCAACTTATTAGATGTGAAAATTCCTAAAACACAAAAACTTATACCTCACTCTACTGGAGTAAAAATGATGCTTGACCTGCTTCACAGAAGCAGAATGCACTTTCCTGGCATGGGGCTTGGATTTGTTAAAAGAATGCTCGATGAAGCTATTGCACATTGTCAGCAAAGACTTGTAGGCGGAAAATCTCTATTTGCGTACGATCAGGTACAACAACGACTAGCCCGGCTACAAGCTGATTTCACCATTTGTTCAGCATTAAGCATGAAAGGAAGTGAAATGGCCGACATCAAGAACGACTTAACGGCTTTGGGACTTGAAGCCAACATAATCAAAACAGTAACGACCGATTTAATGCAAGAATCTGCACAATCGCTCCTCACATTGGTGGGTGCCATTGGCTATAAGTTGAATCACATTGCAGGACGAGGAACTGTTGACACCCGTCCATTCCAGATTTTTGAGGGATCAAACGATATTTTATATAATCAAATTTCCGAATCGCTTATTAAGTTAATGAAAACCGCGAAAGAAACAAATCTCTACCTTTTTCTGTCGCAATTCAATTTAACTGAAATGGCCGCCGAACACTTAAAAAAGTTACTAAGCTTCGATGTAGATATACAAATAGCACAACGTAAATCGGTTGAATTAGGAAAATTGATGAGTCGAATAGTTTCAATGGATTTAGTCATTAAGCTTGGAAACTCTGGATTCCGTTCCGATTTGATAGATGGTGCAATCTCAATGCTTAAACAAGAAATTTCAAATCTTATCAACGATTACTCATTCGTCCAGCAAACTCTGGTAGTGGAGAATTACGAAGAAGGTGGCGCATGGAATAAGTTTATCTAGTACCATAAATTCACAAAAAAGGGCATCCAGTTTTAGCTGTATGCCCTTTTTTTGTATTATTACTTGTAACTAAATTAGAAAAGTATAACCATTCAACACATTCCTTATGCGAATAATACTTTTACCTTTTCTAAATCTTCTGGAGTATCTATTCCCACTGTTTCAACATCTGTATAACCCACTTTTATACGGAAACCATTCTCAAGCCAGCGCAACTGCTCTAACGACTCGGCAATTTCAAGTGGGGATTGTTCCAACTGAGTAAGTTCTCGCAATACATCAACTCTATATGCATAGATCCCGACATGTTTAAGGTAAGTATTGAGTGAAATCCAATCTTGAGTTTCAGCACCTCGTCTAAATGGAATAATTGAACGACTGAAATACATAGCTTCATTACAGTTATTCACAACCAATTTTGGACTATTGGGATTGTTTAACGCTTCAAATCCATCTTTTTCAGTAAATTGTTTTGCCAAAGTAGCAATTTCGGTCTCTCTTGTCTTAAAACAGTCTTTCAAGGTTTCTATTTGCTCGGGCTGAATAAACGGTTCATCACCTTGCACATTTATTACTACATCAAAAGCTTCGGTTAGTTTCGAGTAAGCCTCATAACAACGATCGGTTCCACTTTTATGTTTGTCTGAAGTCATGATAACCCTGCCGCCAAAAGCGAGTACTGCATCAAAAATTCGTTGATCATCAGTAGCCACATATACATCGGTCAACACCTTAGATACCTGTTCGTAAACACGTTGAATCATGATTTTTCCACCAATATCAACCAATGGTTTACCCGGAAAACGCGTAGAAGCAAAACGTGCGGGAATAATTCCAACAAAGCGCATTTTTTATATTTTAATGTGAAATTATAATTATATTATAGCTTGAAATTATCGAGAGTAACCTCTTTATTTTTAAATATTCTCTTTTTTGCCATATCCACCCAATGAGACGAGCGAAGCATTAGCAACACGATAATGGGGAAAGCTGCTAAATTAAAACTCTGAATTGAGAGTGAGAATGTTATCAAAGCAGCAGCGAGCAATCCCAAATTAAGTATTCCACAAATGAATACCATCTTCCGCATTGGTTTAACCCATATCAAAAATGCCGCAACTAGGTTAAATGGATTAATCCACAATATATTTAAGTTAGCAGTTACCAAGGGATGTGTAGAAAACACCATCAAATAAAAAGCAACTACCCCACCGGCACCAGTTATAAATAAAATAACAGAATCGAAAATTTTATTGTGTTTTCTATATTTAATGTCCAGCAATGTTATCAAAATTCCCAGCACTAAGATAAGTAATGATACCGCAAGAGGTTTCAACAAAAAGCTAAAAAAAGAGCTCGTTTCCTCTACGGGTTTTTTATCAACTAAAACAGTAGCACTTTTTTCAACCAACTTCCTTATGTGTCCATCTAGAGACACTATTTCTGCTTCCTGAAAATCAGACATAAGCACTTCCGGCAGAAACTGACTGTCTTTTTGACTTGCAATTACATCAGCATCAATGCCAAATATCAAGTCTATACCAAATTTCAGCCAAGTATCCGTACCCACATACTCACCTACCCAACGTCTAAAGGAGCTTGGTTCATTTGTTTGGTGATATCTAATATACCCATTTACTGCACTGGCTATTTTATTTCTAGGTCGAGTAGAACAATTGTCGAATACAAAATTGTACCGGTATATTCTGTTTTGAGGTTCATAGTTTGCAAGTAATATGGCTACAAGATTCTTCTTCTCTGCACCCGACAAATTTAGAACCTGTTCCCAAACCATTGAATTCCGTTCAGCATATTCCGGCAAGAAAAAATTGGTTTCATAAATACCCAATTGATAATCGGTTTCACCTTTTATAAACTTATAATAAAAATGTTCGGTTTCGAAACTAAAAATACCGTAGTTAAAAACGACGTCTACGTTTTTTGTTTTATCTTTTACCCTGATAGCTGTATGTCCAAATTTTGAATATACTTCTTCACCCGGGGAACATGTTATTAAACTAATAACAGCCGAATCACCAATTATTACTTGTTGTGCATCTAATTTAATATAGGTCAGTAGTATACAAACAATCAATAGATATTTCTTCATAAGCTTTTTTGCTTTAGTTTTTACAAAAGTAGTATATTTTTTTGATTAACGATAAGAAATATTTATTTTGCTAAGCCATAATTCAGCGTTGTCGACTGTTATAAATATAACACAATAGTCAAATTTTAGCTATTTTAAAAAATATACGACATAAGTTTGTAAGATTTTTTGCGACTTATTGTATCAAATAAGAAAAAAATCACTAAATTTGTGCTTTATAACATTGTTGTCAAACATATTTTTTACGAGTTTAATGGCAAAAAAAAATGTTTCCGAATTAAAACCGCTAGAAGAGATTCTATCAGTTTGGGACGTATTAACGCCCGATGAAAGACAATTTGTACGTAACAATTACACTGTACATTTTTTCAAAAAGAATGAAATTATTCATTGCGAAGGCGATAAGCCTACCCATATGATGATATTGGCCAGCGGAAAAGTCAAAGTGTATAAAGAAGGCGTTGGAAGTCGCTCTCAGATTATCCGTATGCTTAAGCCCGGCGAACATTTTAGTTATCGTGCTATCATAGCAAATGATGTATATAGCACTAATGTTATGGCCTTTGAAGCTTCAACGGTTTACATGATTAAGTCTGATATATTTATTTCTATCCTACGACACAATAATGCATTCTGTTATCGGTTCTTAGAAGAGATTGCAACTGACCTTGCTGCTTCGGATGCTCGTACCGTAAATCTTACTCAAAAGCACATTCGAGGCAGATTAGCTGAAGCGTTACTACAACTATACAAGAAATACGGTGTTGAAGAAGATGGTGCTACTATCAACATGTACTTATCTCGTGAAGACTTAGCGAACCTGTCGAACATGACTACTTCTAATGCTATACGCACTCTCGCCAATTTTGTAAACGAACATGTAATTGCAATGGATGGTCGTAAACTCAAAATAATTGACGAGGAAAGACTTCGAAGAATTAGCAAACTGGGCTAATTATTTGTTATTGAAAAAGAAAACTGTCCACTAAAAACCGTTTACTAAAAAAATGACTACAGCTCAAATTCAATCTACCTACAAGTCGGCGTTACATTTTCTCGTTTTGGGACAGTTGAAAAACGCTTTTGACAAAACGAATGCGTTAGTAGACGAGTTGCAGATAGGTGAATACGCTGACAGATTGACGAATATAAAACAGAACTATCGTTATTTACTTCAATATTATATCAACGGTGTAGAAGATCCGCAACGCATATCAATTTACAACAAGCTTATAGCCAAAGCTTTTATATTGAATTCAGAATTAAAGGAAGAGTTATTACTCAGAAATTCAACGAGCTTTGAATACACCCAAAAACGGTACTTTCCACATACTAAACGCTACCGTTCGGCTAGCGAAATTCTAATTGCGCTGAAATATTTTTACTCTCAAACATCTCTTATCGGCAATTTGGAGACAACGCATGAAGTTGAGTTGAAACGACTGCGTTCTAACTACGAAACTGCTTTACCTGAATTATTCAAACTTTTCTGGCTAACAACATCTTACGACACCGACGAGAAAAACTTTTTCGTCAAAGTGTTGGCTACAGATTATCCGGGCGTATTGGAAAAATCGCTATTAGTATCAGCATTGACTCTTAATTTATGGCGCACATTTGATGAAGCAAAGTTGATGATGCTTTTGGACTGCTGCCAAATAGCAGAGCAAAAAGTAAAACAACGGGCTTTGGTCGGGCTTTGCTTTATTTTGGCCAAATACAATTTTTTCTTGATTTACTTTCCTGCAATTAGGAACCGACTGGTTTTATTGGCTGACGATAATCATATTGTTGAAAATTTTCAAAACATCATTATTCAAATAATTTCTACTGCAGAAACCGAAAAGATTTCAAAAAAAATGAAGGAAGAAATTCTTCCGGAAATGTTGAAGATAAGTCCTCTACTGAAGGACAAAATGAATACTGATAACCTGCTGAATGCTGAAGAATGGGCTGAAGAGAACCCGGCTTGGGAAGAAATGCTTGAAAAGAGTGGCGTTAGCGACAAATTGAAAGAACTTAGCGAGATGCAAATGCAAGGTGCAGACGTTTACATGAGCACCTTTTCAATGCTTAAAAGCTTTTCTTTCTTTTCAGAAATATCAAACTGGTTTTTGCCATTCGACGGCCATCTATTATCTGTGAATGAGCTATTTAAAAAAGAAGACAGAACGCTCTTTACGGCCTTCGAAACGAATACAGTCATGTGTAATTCTGACAAGTACTCTTTTTGTTTGAGCATACTTCAAATGCCCGAAGCTCAACGCGGAATGTTGAAACAATCTTTCACTATGGAGTCGGAGCAACTTGATGAAATGGCTAAAGACGAAGCTATGTTGACGCCCGATTTAACGGCAAAGAACCTGTCAAAACAATACATTCAAGATTTATTTCGGTTCTTCAAATTGCATCCACAACACGCCGATTTCTTTGATATGTTTACTTTTTGTTTGTCGATGCATCGTACATTTTTGTTCGACATTTTGGCGGCCGACAATAATTTTAAGATGGCTATTGCGGAGTATTATTTTTCAAAAAGTCACTACAATCAAGCCTTGGAGTTGTTTGAAAACATCATAAAAGATACAAAACCATCGGCAGCTATTTATCAAAAAATCGGGTACTCGTATCAACAAACATCGCTGCTTTCGAATGCCTTAGATGCATATATTAAAGCAGATATTATTCAGCCAGATGATTTGTGGACTATCCGAAAAATGGCACTCTGTTATCGTTTGTCTGGGAATTATGAAAAAGCCTTGCAATACTATCAGCATGTTGATTTCCTAAAACCCAATCAGTGGCCGATTTTGCTACAAATAGGACATTGTTTTATGGAATTGAAAAAGTACAAGGAAGCATTGAGTATTTACTTTAGGCTCGATGCAGAAAATGGCGAAAATCCAAAAGTATGGCGAGCTATAACCTGGTGCGCTTTCGTGTCGGGAAACATTATAAAAGCCGATTATTATGTACAAAAACTAATCGAAACAGAACCTACTGCTCACGATTATTTAAATGCCGGGCATATTGCATGGTGCAACCATAAATTTGCAGAAGCGGTGAAATATTATCGTAAAAGTCTAGAATTATTACAAAACAATTGGGATCAATTTCTAACCTACTTCGAAGTAGACAGGCATTATTTGATTGACAATGACATTGATGCCACTGAAATACCACTACTGTTGGACGACGTGAATCCATTGGAGTTGTAGTTCTATTTATTTATACTTGAATACAAAAATATGATTTCTATTTTCAGAAAAGAATTACGTTCTTTTTTTAGCAATGCAACAGGGTATATTGTTATTGGTATTTTTTTGTTGTTGACAGGTCTTTTTCTCTGGGTAATTCCCGGACAATACAATATAATTGATGCCGGTTATGCAAATGTTGACGGCTTGTTCTATCTGGCTCCATGGTTATTTCTTTTTCTTTGTCCGGCAGTCACTATGCGACTTTTTGCCGAAGAAAAACAAACCGGAACATGGGAATTACTGGTTACCAAACCACTCAGCAGACTTCAGTTGGTACTTGGCAAATATTTTGCCGGCTGGGTTTTAGTCGCACTGGCATTACTCCCAACATTAATTTACTATTTTTCGGTATCCTATCTGGCTGAACCCGTAGGCAATGTTGATTCGGGTGCCTTCTGGGGCTCGTTTATCGGACTCTTTTTTTTGGCAGGCGTTTACGTGGCCATTGGTACTTTTTCGTCGTCACTTTCCAACAATCAAATCATTTCCTTTGTTGTGGCACTGGCACTAAGCTTCTTTTTTTATTATGGTTTTGATTTACTGGCAAGCTTTTTCACGTCAGGACAAGCTATCCAATATATGGAGAGTATAGGTATCAATTCTCATTACAAATCAATGAGCAGAGGCGTTATAGATTCTCGCGACCTAATTTATTTTGTAAGTGTAAGCCTTGTTTTTATTCTGGCAACCGTCAAGAAACTTAAAAATTAAAAATCGGCTAATCTATTGGCAGGTTTATTGAAAACTATTCGAATAAACTACCTCGCAGCAGAGCTGACGAGGTATTAAGAAAAAAACAAAGAAAAAACGAAGCAGAGCTTCGAGGAATTAAACCTTGATGAGATTAAAATATATGAAAACTCCATTGATATTAATTACAAACGATGATGGTGCTGATGCAAGAGGTATAGAAGTGCTTACACGTTTAATGTGTGAAATTGGCGACGTAGTGGTAATGGCACCAGATGGTGCACGTTCGGCGCAGTCCAACGCACTCACCGTTACACATCCTATTCGCTTCAAAAAAATTGAAGAAGTTCCCGGCCTAACACGTTACTCGTGTACCGGAACACCAACAGACTGTGTAAAACTGGCCTTGAACGAAATAGTTGAACGCAAGCCGGACTTATTAGTTTCGGGAATTAATCATGGTTCGAATGCTGCTATCAACGTCATTTATTCGGGCACAATGGGAGCAGTTTTGGAAGGTTGCGAGAATGACATCTTGTCAATTGGATTTTCATTGTGTAACCATTCTTATGATGCTGATTTCACTAATTTCGAATCTTTTATTACACAGATAACCAAACTTGCTCTACAAAACGGCTTACCACATGGCACTTGCCTGAACGTGAATGCACCAATGGGTGAAATAGCCGGAATACGCGTCTCGCGTCAATGCGACGGAAAGTGGACGAAAGAATTCGCCAAACGAACAGACCCACAAGGAAGATCCTATTTTTGGCTAACTGGTAACTTTGAGAATCATGAGCCCGATGCACCTGACACCGATGAATGGGCTTTGAGTCAAGGCTATATTTCAGTAGTCCCTACTAAAATCGACATGACCGCTTATCAGGCAATGGATGAAATTCGTGGCTGGGAATTTTGAACAGTAGCGGTAAGCGGCAAACAGTAAGCAGTAAGCAGAAGTACCTGGGTTCAATGGGACTACATCTACTTTTAGTAAACAAATAAACCAATTCCCAATCAACAAATCAACCAGTATGAAACGTTTCAATTATTTTCTATATGGTTTTGTGCCGGGGTTGATACTTCCGATAGTATTTATGTGGGTGTATCTGCTTCGGTTTTATCCGGGTGATTTTTCATTTTGGGAGATATTGAAACAACTTTATCCAAGTGTTTTGCTGGGAAAAATATTGCTTCTTTCAGTCATGCCCAACCTTGGACTCGTTTTTGTGTTCTATAAATCCGATAGTTTTAAACTTGCTACCGGCGTACTTACAGCTGCGATGCCTTATTTTATTGCCTGTATTTTGATGCTATAAATCAGAGGTAAGAAAGTAAGCAGTAAGAGGTAAGTACTTAGTTCTGTTGAACTATTAGCCAACAAACAAATTCAACCAACATATCAATTTATCATATGCGTTATTTTATTATTGCCGGTGAAGCGTCGGGCGATTTGCATGCTTCCAATTTAATGCGTGAACTTCGGATAGCAGACACTCAGGCTGAGTTTTGCTTTTTGGGAGGCGACCTTATGCAGGCACAGGGCGGCAAAATGATAAAACACTACCGCGATATGGCATTTATGGGAATAGTTGCTGTGCTTAAAAATGCGCGTACCGTACTGAAAAATCTAAGTGACTGCAAGCAAGCCATTACCGATTTCCAACCCGACGTATTGATTTTGGTGGATTATCCGAGCTTCAATCTTCGCATAGCTCGCTTCGTGAAAGAAAATCTAAACACGAAGGTTTATTATTATATTTCGCCGAAACTATGGGCGTGGAAAGAGTACCGCATCAAAGAAATCAAGCGATACGTGGACAAAATGTTTACCATTTTCCCCTTCGAAACGGCCTTTTACGCCAAACACAATTATGACGTGGAATATGTTGGCAACCCAACAGTCGACTCGGTATGTACCCGCCCCCACCAGGATCAAAGTTTCGCCGACTTTTGCACCGAAAATAAATTACCGGCTAAACCTATCATCGCGGTATTGGCCGGAAGCAGAAAACAAGAAATTGTGGGTTGCCTGCCTCGAATGGTTGATGCCGGCCTGCGCTTCCCCGACTATCAGGTGATAATTGCAGGCGCGCCGGGCATCGAAGCTGATGTATACAACTCGGAATTAAAAGGCCGGGATGTTTCTGTGGTATTTGGGAAAACCTACGAGCTACTTCAACAATCCAAAGCCGCAGTGGTAAATTCAGGTACTGCAACTCTCGAAACAGCCTTGATAGGAACCCCGGAAGTAGTGGTATATCATGTACCGCTGGGCAGAATAGGCTATTTTGTAAAGGAAATGGTAGTCCGCGTAAAATATGTTTCGCTGGTAAACATTGTAGCCGAAAAACTGATTGTAAAGGAACTATTAGCACATTTATTTACCGTAAAAAACATTGCTGCAGAACTCGACTTGATATTGAATAACACAACCTACCACCAAACAATGTTGCAAAATTACTTTATAATCAAGAAGGCACTTGGTGAACCTGGGACAGCTGAGCGGGCAGCAAAGAAAATGGTTGAACTTCTTCGAAGTTAGATGCCTTCGGCGTTATTAGCTTCGCGATATTTTAAACACACGGTTACTTAACTAATGATACAGGCCATAGCAATGCTGTAGAATTTTGAATCCACACTTTCGCTACGGGATGTCAACACGACCGGTTTATCGGTTCCCTGTAACAGTCCACCCATTTCGGCGCCGGCAAAAAGCGACAAGCCTTTGTAAAAACAATTGGCACATTCAAAGTTGGGGAAAATAAGAATATCAGCATCACCAAGAACAGGCGTTTGTACGTTTTTTATGCTTCCACGTTCTGCGTCAAGTGCCAAAAAGATATCCAACGGTCCATCCATTATCACATCTCCAAATTCGCCCATACGCCACATCTGCATGATGTCAAGATAATCCTGCATGTAGTGAATTTTGGGATTAGCCACCTCGGTAGCATGTATCAAAGCCACTTTCGGTTTTACAATGCCAAATTTATAGGCAGTGGCAATGGCATATTTAATCATGGCAGTACGTTGTACCAAATTAGGTGAAGGGATGACCACCGGATCGGAAAAGAAAATCAACTTATGATAATTTGGAATTTCCATGGCAGCATTATAGGTCATGACCTTGCCGGCAGGTAAAATACCCTTCTCTTTATCCAGAATTGCACGCAAAAGTACATCCGTATTCACCAACCCTTTCATCAAAATATCCGCCTCACCCGATTTGACCATGTGTACCGCTTCCAGCGTAGCTTCGAGCACATCCGGTTTGTCGATAATGTGTACAAACGGAGATAAAGGGTGTTCAAACAAATGAGGTGATTCGATAGAAGCCACATCACCAATCAGAAACGCTTCGACTATCCCCAGATCTACCGCACGAAGTACTGCATCCAGCGTATGCGAATCTACTGCATTGGCCACAGCAATACGTTTTCGGCTATTTACACTGGTGAGATGAGCTGTGAGTTCGGCAAAGGAGGAAATCGTATCCATTTTTAGCTATTTTTGGTGTATTGGCGACACAAATGTATGAATAATAATTTAGTATAACAAAACTCCAAAACAGTTTAAGCCATTGAAATATAATTATTTGCCACGCAACAAACTGACATTTTTCCGGAGAAAAGTTAATCTGCTTTCTAATTCATTTTTTTTTATACGAAAATGAAATTATATTCGATTTATTCACATTCAACGTTTCAATTTGTAAGTTTATGGATTTTACAAATTCATCCAGGTTAGATGAATATTTTTTATGATGAACCTATTTTTTATATCAAAATTGATACAGTCTCGACTTTAATGGAAATAAAAACACAGTTTCGAAAAATTTATTTTTTAAGCATTTTACACTATTCAGGCTCCAACAATTAACGTATACTAAAATTCAAATAACATTTCACATTAACTGAAATATGTTAGTATCTTTGGACGTTTTTTACATAAAAAGTAACGCTTTACGAATAATTGATAATAAAATGAAAAGATTTAATGCACTGAACAACATCTTCGGCTGGGCAGCTTTCATTGTTGCTGCCATCACCTATCTACTTACAATGGAGCCAACTGCCAGTTTTTGGGATTGTGGCGAGTTCATCTCTGCTGCCTACAAATTAGATGTAGGTCACCCACCAGGGGCACCATTCTTTATGTTGACGGCACGCATCTTTACCTTATTCGCCTCAGACCCTACCAAAGTGGCAGTAATGGTCAATTCATTATCAGCATTGTGCAGCGCGTTCAGCATTTTGTTTCTGTTTTGGACTATTACCCACTTGGGGCGAAAAGTAGTTATTAAGTCAGATACAGATTATTCAACTGCAAATATTATAGCCATTTTAGGTGCAGGTATGGTGGGTGCATTGGCTTATACTTTCTCCGACTCATTCTGGTTTTCGGCGGTGGAAGGTGAGGTTTACGCCTATTCATCGTTTTTCACAGCCATTGTTTTTTGGCTTATTCTAAAATGGGAACGCGTGGCCGACCGCTCCGGTTCCGATCGTTGGCTGATACTCATCGCTTACCTGATGGGCTTATCAATTGGCGTTCACTTATTGAATCTGTTAGCCATTCCGGCATTAGTATTGGTTTATTATTTCAAAAACTACAAACCAAGCGCGAAAGGAGTTGTGGCAGCAATGGGCACAGCAGGCGTAATTCTTGTAGCCGTTTTATACGGGTTGATTCCCGGTTTTGTGGAAGTAGCTAGCTGGTTCGAATTGTTTTTCATAAACACACTCGGATTCGCATACAACACAGGGTTGTATTTCTATATTGTGCTGACTCTTGCTATTTTAATTTGGGGTATCTACGAATCGTACGCCAACAAAAGTACAACCCGACTGGCTGTATCATTCGTAATGGCTATTTCCATTGTTGGCATTCCGTTTCTGGGAGGCAAGGTACTTGTTGGGATCATTATTATTGCCGTCGTGAGTTTTATCATGTATTGGAAAAAGTCAAAGCTCAACGCACGATGGATAAACACTGCCTTACTCATGGTTACCGTTCTGCTTATCGGTTATTCTTCGTATTCGGTGATTGTTATTCGTTCAGCGGCAAAGCCAACCATGGATCAAAACTCACCCGATAATCTTTTCGCACTCAAATACTATCTTAACCGTACTCAATATGGTGACCGCCCTTTGCTTTATGGATCGGTATACAATGCGCCGGTAAAACTAAACGTGGAAGGTGAAAGATGTGTGCCTGCCGTAGAAAAAGGCGAACCTATGTATGAGATGAAACCAAAGTCATCACCAACAGAAAAAGACGAATATATTATTGTAGGTTACGATTCTCGAAATGTGATGGACGAACGTTTCGACATGTTTTTTCCTCGAATGTACTACAACCCTAATAGTACCGATGACCAGATACAGGCCTATAAATCGTGGGGGAGAGTAACTGGAACACCTGTTACTTTCGACTACTGCGGACAACAAAAAACCGAGATGAAACCCACATTTGGTGAGAATCTGCAGTATTTTTTCAATTATCAGGTAAATTTCATGTACTGGCGCTATTTTATGTGGAATTTTAGCGGTCGACAAAACGATATTCAGGGCTATGGCGAAATTGATTCCGGAAATTGGATTACAGGTATTGGATTTATTGACAATATGTTAGTGGGAGACCAAACAAAATTACCATCAGAACTGAAAGAGAACAAAGGGCGTAACACATACTTCCTGTTGCCATTACTGCTCGGAATCTTCGGACTATTGTTTCTGTTGTACAGTGGCAAAAAAGGCATCGAAGCGTTTTGGATTACCGCTCTTCTATTTATACTTACAGGTCTGGCAATTGTGGTCTATCTCAATCAAACACCCTACCAACCACGCGAACGTGACTATGCCTACGTAGGTTCGTTTTATGCCTTCAGTATCTGGATAGGATTGGGTGTATTAGGCATAATAAAAGCAATAGACAAATATGTGTCGCGACAGATAAGTGCTGTCGTGGTAAGCATTTGCTGCTTGGGAGTGCCCGTACTGATGGCGCAACAGAACTGGGATGATCACGACCGCAGCGGACGTTATACTTGTAGAGATTTCGGACAGAATTATTTGGCATCGTGCAAGCCGAATGCAATAATATTCACTAACGGGGATAATGATACTTTCCCACTCTGGTACAATCAGGAAGTGGAAGGAAACCGCACCGATGTACGTGTTTGTAATCTAAGCTATTTGCAGACAAATTGGTATATCGGACAGATGAAACGGGGTGCGTACAAGTCAGCACCTCTACCTATTTCGTGGACTAAAAAAGAGTTTGTAACCGGAAAAAACGATGTGGTTTATGCTGATTCACTCGTGCCTAATCTGGATGTAAAATCAGCTTACAGCTTTATCCTGAGCGATGATCCGCAAACGAAGATGGAGGGGGAAAGTTTTATACCTACCAAACATTTATTTCTTCCAGTAGATGCACAGCAAGTCATTAAGTCAGGTACATTGCCTATCACCAGAGCCGGTGAGATTCTACCACAGATAGACATTGACATCAGTAGGCATCTTACCAAAAGCGATTTGATGGTGATAGAACTTCTGAAAGAAAACAACTGGAAACGCCCTGTGTACTTCGCTACTTCCATTGGTGGTGAATATTTGGGATTAATGGATTATTTTGAACTCACAGGCTTGGCTTATCAGGTACTACCCGTAGGTGTAAAAGGTGCTGGTCCGAGTGTAAATATCGACGAGATGTATACCAATATGATGACCAAGTTTAAGTATGGCGGCATTGAAAACAAGAAGGTATATCTGGATCAAACGGTATATAATATGTGCCTGGCCCACCGACGCAGATTCGGAGAATTAATTGCTGCTTTAGTGGCGAAAGGTGATACCGCTCGCGCCCGAAAGGCATTAGATTATTGTAATAAAGTGATCCCCGCGAGTACCGTTCGTCACGATTATTTTTCTACAATTCTGGCTGAATCATATTATAAAATTGGTGAACCGGCAAAAGCAAATGCTATCATGAATGCTGTGGCTACAGATTGTGTAGAGTATCTGGATTGGTATCTGAGTCTAAACTCAGAGCAGACAAACAGTGTAACTCATAAAATTGGTAATAGGATTGCTATTCTAGGGCAAGTGTTACGCATCTGCAACGATCAAAAACAGAAAAGCATAATGGATAAATTTGTGCCACGATATATGGAGTACACCAGCAAGGTACAAATGAGATAAAGTGAACAGAGGAGCATTTGCTTCTGGACTAACGGTATAAAGTGCCGTCCATACAGGAACGAGGGAAAATAGTTTACAAAAAAGCGTCCGACGAATTAAATCCGCCGGACGCTTTTCCATTTTACTTACTGCTTACTGCTTACTGCTGATCTAGTATCTCGAATAAGCCGACCGCACATACTGAACAGACTGCGTATAGATTGGCTTAGTGAATTCAACAAACAAGTCTTGATGTGGTGGTGACAATTGTGCTTGTTGGTTACACAAGCGTTTTTGGTCGTTGCTAAGTGCTCTGTCGTCACCTTTAAAGTTAGCCCAGCTTGTTGCCCAAACATACTCACCGGTAAAGTTGCGTTGTTGAATAACGCGATTATTCTGAGCATCTACAATACGTAAACTAAGAATACCACCCGACAAAATTTCGCGACGGTACATGTTCAATTGTGCTTTCACGGTGCTGTAGGCATTATATTCTTTACCTTCAACTTTTACTTTTCCTACCACCACACTGTCGCGCGACACATCTTTTGATGTTACGGTTTCTTTGATATTTCCAATAGAAAAATCTTCGAAATTCAAGGCTATATATTGATGCGGATTACGCATTTTGATGCTTTGTGCTTCCTCTTCGGTATAAAAACGAACAAAGCGATTTTGAGCATTCTGACTCATTTCCGAAATTAAATTGGTATAGAAAAAGTCGGCCGAGTACTGATATTTATTGCTTGTAAACGGCTTTTGAACGATTACGCGCAAGGTAGCCTCGTAACGTGCATCCTCTATTTTGCGCAATACATCTTTGTAACCGGGCACATATCTGTTGGCATTCTGAAAATACTGATAGGCTACGCGCGCCTGATCCATTGTATCGTAGTCGAAGGCTTTTAAACCTAAGTTGTACGCTTGTTCAGCGGCCAGTTGTTTCACAGCACCCAATTCCGCCACATATTCCTTTGGACGAGGGATAAGTTCCAATGCTTTTGGGCAGCGATAGATATCATTCGCCAATTGATTTAACCGTTCATATTGATAAACGATGACATCATATTTATCGGTCTGATTGGCCAATTCGGCATTCTGAATAGCACGCTCTGCAGTTTGCTGAGCTAGTGGATAAGAATTTGTTAGCACATAGGCAGCTTTCTCATTCTTCGGATTGGATCGCAGTCTGTCAATCGATTCCTGACAGGCTTTGAAATAGTCGCCTTGTTTGTAAGCTTTATTACCCGAAGAGCAACTGCTCACCATCAAAACGACAAGTAAGGAAAACAATAGGTGGTAAACTTTTTTCATGCACTATAAAATTAGATTATACACTTGAGAATTATCTTAAGTTTTATTTAAAATATTGAACGCTAAACATCAATATCGATATGCTTTCACAATTACATTCAGAGGAAATTCCCTACATCAGGCACTCTTGTAACTCGTAACTAAATCCTCGTAACAACTTACATTCTTTCCGGAACCTCAATTCCCAGCAATTTCATTCCTGTTTTGATGATTGTAGCCGTAGATTCCGACAATACCAATCTGAATTGTTTCAAGGCTTCGTTTTCTTCTTTCAAAATTGTAAAATCATGATAGAACTGATTGTATTCCTTCACCAAGTCGTAGATATAGTTGGCAATCAATGCGGGACTAAATTCCTCGCCCGATTGACGAACAACCGCCGGGAACTCGGTAAGCAATTGAATAAGGTAACTTTCTTTTTCCGACACGCTCAGGTTGGTATCTTTAAGCGAAGCAAAATCTATGCCTTGATCTGCTGCTTTGCGCAATACCGACTTGATACGAGCGTGTGTGTATTGAATAAACGGCCCTGTATTTCCGTTAAAATCAATTGATTCCTTTGGATTAAAGGTCATATTTTTACGTGGATCCACCTTAAGAATAAAGTATTTCAACGACCCAAGTCCCACCATGCGGGCTATTGTTTCAATCTCTTCGGGCGTGCAATTATCCAGTTTGCCCAATTCTTGTGATGTTTCACGAGCGGTGTCTATCATTTCCTCCATCAAATCGTCGGCATCCACCACTGTACCTTCGCGACTCTTCATTTTACCTTCGGGAAGTTCCACCATGCCATACGAAAAGTGCACCAGACTCTTTCCCCATTCAAAGCCCAGTTTGTCGAGCAAAAGTGCCAGTACCTGAAAGTGATAGTTTTGCTCGTTGCCCACCACATACACCATTTTATTGATAGGGTAGTCGTTGTAACGAAGTTTGGCTGTACCAATATCTTGGGTCATGTACACCGAAGTGCCATCAGAGCGAAGCAACAATTTCTCATCCAATCCATCACCTGTAAGGTCGGCCCAAACCGAACCATCTTCTCTACGATAGAAAGCTTTGTTGGCTTCTCCTCTTTCCACTTCCGATTTTCCTTCGAGATATGTTTCCGATTCGTAGTAAATCTTATCAAAATCAACGCCCAATTGTTTGTATGTTTTGTCGAAACCGGCATACACCCATCCGTTCATAGTTTCCCACAACTGGCGCACTTCTGCATCGTTATTTTCCCATGCCAGAAGCATTTGCTGCGCTTCAAGAATTAGCGGAGCCGATTTTTTCGCATCGTCTTCACTCATTCCTTTGTCCATCAATTCCTTGATTTCGGCTTTGAAAACTTTGTCAAAAACCACATAGTATTTACCCACTAAATGATCGCCTTTCAAACCGGTACTTTCGGGAGTTTCGCCATTACCAAACAATTTCCACGCCAACATTGACTTACAGATATGAATACCTCGGTCGTTTACAATATTGGTTTTCACTACTTTCCAACCATTCGCTTTTTGAATTTCAGCAATACTGAATCCGAGTAAATTATTGCGAATATGACCCAGATGAAGCGGTTTGTTGGTATTGGGCGACGAATATTCAATCATCATCAATTGAGAATCATCTGTAACGGGTGTGATACCGAATTGTGCATCACCATGAATTTGAACCAATGTTTCAAGCCAGTAGTTTTGACTAATGCTCAGGTTCAGGAAGCCTTTTATAACGTTGAATGCAGAAACAACAGGATTGTTTTTTTGCAAATACTCACCAATCTCTTGTCCGGTTTGTTCGGGCGATTTGCGTGCTGCTTTTACAAATGGAAAAATGACAACGGTAAGTTCGCCTTCAAATTCTCGCTTTGTCTTTTGTAATTGTATTTGATTTGCCTCAATTTTTAAACCATAAAGTGTCTCTACAGCCTGGGCTACTACGGTTCCAATAGTTGTTTCTAAATTCATTTTTAGTTCATTATTTTGTTCGAAGTGCAAAGATACAAAAATATGTGATATGTGCTGATAACAAAAAACGCCCATTTCTCGATGTGAGAAACGGGCATTTTTATAAAATATAGAATCAGATCAGAAAAATTTCCAACCCAATGAAATAACAAAAGTATTGGCTGGTATTTTATCGATAGTAAGATCGTTCAGCTTTGTATGATACATATCGCCAATCAAGTTGTAACGGGCATCTAGGGTAAACATAAGAACATCTACTCCCACACCAGCTTCCAATCCGAGTTGAGCAGCTTTGATATCGCTTTTTAATTTATCAGTTGTTACTGAACCACCTGCCGTTAGCACGTTATAATCAAGTGAAGAACCTGCATTGAAACGCAGTTTAGGACCTGCGAATACGCGTAGGTTCATTACTTTCAAGTCCAATAATTTATATCCCAATAATAATGGTACATCAAGTGTGCTTACAGTCACATTCTTATTAAAAGTTGTAGCTACATTACTGTTCTCAGTCTCAAGAAATGATATTTGATCCGTTTTCTTCCCCATTGCGTATAAAAACTCCGGTTGAAAATACATTTTACTGAAACCAAAGCGAGCAAATACGCCGACATGAAACCCGTTCGACAATTCAGAACTGACATTATTCAAATTATAATCACCGGATGTGACTGAACTTAAATTCTTAGTTCCGATTGAAGAGTTATATCCAGCTTTTATACCAAAGTTAAGCTGAGCATAGGTAATAGAAACAGACAGCAAAAGTGCTGCAACTAATAAATACTTTTTCATACAGATTTTTTTTTTTAGAGTTTATATAAAATAATAATAATTTACTATTTAACGGAGGAATGAACACTAAAGTATAAATTGCCCTAATTAAAACATTATCCACATAGGGTTATGGATATTTATTTTGGTGCTATTGAATATCAAATCCGCTTTTTCGGGTAATTGAACCTTATATTCTTTTTTTGCCGTATTCGTCAGCTTACGATCGCGCAACCAAAGATTATACTCTTTCAATTGAGCATAACTTATTCCATTTTGTTTAGCCCAGGTCGTCCAGTTACCTACACTGTCCTTTACAGTTATATCTTTTGTACGTACACTCGGATAAAAATCATCTCGCGAAAATTGGTATCCAAACAATTTAGGATTTTCCATAAATTGTTTTAGCGCTATCAATCTAAAAATGTATCTGCCTGTTTCTGGATTTAAATACAAATCAACAACTTCATCAGTCTGTTGTTGATCTTGCTCTTCGCCAACACGCCCCATGCCGGCATTGTATGAAGCAGCTACCGTTGCCCAATCTTTGAACTTATTGTATGCACTTTTAAAATATTTACAAGCAGCAACGGTCGATTTTTCGATATGATAACGTTCATCCACTTCGTCGTTCACCTCCAACCCCAATTGCTCAGCTGTTTTGGGCATCAATTGCCAAAGTCCTGCCGCTCCGGCTCCCGACTGAACGCGAGGATCCAAATTACTTTCAATCACTGCCAGGTATTTGAAATCGTCTGGCACTCCATATTGTTTCAAAATTGGTTCAATGATGGGAAAAAATTTATTGGCACGTTTTATTTGTAAGCTAGTAACCGAATGGTTGTAGGCAATTACAATTTGCTCGCGGTCGTACCGTTCGCGGAGGTCATTTCTTTCGAGCGAGATAGTTTGTCCGGCAAATGTTACTTTTGTGGGAATAGGCAGTGAAGTGGTTGGATTTATGGAGCATGCTGAGCTAGCAACACCTAGCCATAATAGCAAACCAAAAGCGATTTTGTTTGACATTTCTTGTTATTTATGCGTTTCAATCTACAAAGATAGTCGATAAGTTCAAAATTGTTCGTCGAAAAACTAAAAATCGTAAACTTATCGCATAGTTCATAACTGCTAAAATTATATTTTTCTATCTTTGTAAACTTTTAGAAGTAAGAGATAAGGAGTAAGAAGCAAGTAAAAGCCAAATCTGCCTCCTCAATCAACAAATAGACTACTTCCAATTGATCAATTACTAATCAACCAATACCCAAATGAAAAGAGCCATTTTCCCCGGAACATTTGATCCATTTACCATAGGTCATTACAGCATTGTATTGCGAGGACTATCCATTTTCGATGAAATAGTAATTGGCATTGGACACAATCAATCAAAGAAAACGCTTTTTACGATAGAGAAACGTCTGGATATTATCCACCAGGCTTTTGCAAATGAGCCGCGCGTAAAAGTAGAGGTTTACAACAGCCTCACAGTGGATTTTGCACTGTCGGTAGAAGCTGACTTTGCATTGCGTGGCTTACGAACTGTAAGCGATTTTGAGTATGAACGAAACATTGCTGATGCCAACCGTAAACTTACAGGGATAGAAACTGTTATTCTTTTTACCGAAACAGAATACTCATTTATTTCTTCAACTGTTACGCGCGATTTAATTACGTTTGGCAAAGATATTACAGCATTTCTACCACCAAACGTAAAACTATAATGAATGTATAATTTCTATAACTACTTTTCAATTTATCATATATGAAAAAAACATTTTCATTTGCCCTATTCCTTATTTGTTTTTCAACAACACTTTTAGCCACATCGGCTGCCGAACAGCGTAGTTTTCGGATTAGCAAGAATTTGAGCATTTTCAATTCTGTATTTCGCGAACTCGATATGTTTTACGTGGATACGCTCAATTACGACAAAGTAATGAAAACCACCATGGATCAAATGCTTGCTAAGCTCGATCCGTATACTGTATACATGCCCGAAGAGGAAACAGACGATTTGAAGTTTATGACCACCGGCGAATATGCCGGTATTGGCGCCATGATAATGAAAAAGGATAAGGAAATTCTTATTTCTGAACCTTATGAAGGCATGCCTGCACAACGAAATGATTTGCGTGCCGGCGATGTAATTATCGAAGTGGACGGACAGAAAGTGGATGGATTGACGGTTAGTGAGGTTAGCGCCAAATTAAAAGGTACACCAAATACACTTATCAAGTTGAAATTAAAACGTTTGGGCGAAAAGAAACTCATTGAGAAACAATTTCTGAGAGAGAAAATACAAGTAAACCCGGTTGGATATTCTGCTAAAGTGGCCGACAAAGTAGGGTATGTACTTTTGAACGAATTTACCGATAGAGCTGCTATTGAATTGAAAAGTGCTGTGGCTGACTTAATAAAACAACATAAAATTGAATCGCTGGTACTGGATATCCGCAACAATGGTGGTGGATTAATTGATGAAGCGGTGAAAATTGTAGGCTATTTCGTCCCAAAAGGCACCGATGTAGTAACAACAAAAGGTAAAAACAGTGAAGCCGAAAGGACTTATAAAACGCCATCGGATCCAATTTTCCCAGAATTACGACTAGTCGTACTTACCAATCGGTCATCAGCTTCTGCTTCCGAAATACTTTCTGGCTCCATTCAGGATTTGGATCGTGGAGTAATTGTCGGCGAACGCACATTTGGTAAAGGCTTGGTTCAAAATATCCGACCTGTAGGTTTTGGTGGACATTTAAAAGTAACTACTGCCAAGTATTATATTCCGAGTGGACGGTGTATTCAGGCTTTGGATTATAGTCACCGTAACGAAGATGGCAGCGTGGGTCGTGTACCGGATAGCCTGACAACCGAATTCAAAACCCGCAACGGTCGCAAAGTGCGCGATGGTGGTGGTATTGTCCCTGACACATTGACCAAAGACGATCGGAAGTTGAACATTGCTTACTATATTTTTGCACAAAACCTGTATTTCGACTTTGCAACATTGTACGTACAGCAACACCCAACCATTGCTTCACCTGCAGATTTCACTTTGTCCGACAAAGACTTCAAAGCATTCTCAGATTATTTGGTCGAAAAGAAATTTACCTACACCACTCAAACCGAGAAGTATTACAATGAATTGGCTGAAACGGCCAAAGTTGAAGGAATGGATACAATAGCGAAAACCGAATTTGCAGCATTAAAAGCAAAACTGGTTCCCGACATTACCAAGAGTATTGCAGAAAACAAAGTGGACATCAGCGAATTACTAAGTTTGGAAATTATCAAACGTTATTATTTCCAAAAAGGCGAAATTCAATACTCACTACGTACCGACAAAGATTTGAGGATTGCAATTGAGCTACTCAAACCAAACGGTGGATATTTAAGAAAACTTAAACCATAATAGTTTGTCTGTTGAAAATCTCTACAAACTAACAATTTTAAGTTATCTATCGATTTTTGCATATAACTACAAGGTTTTTAATTGAATTTGTAATGAATTTCAATCAAAAGTATCGAAGTAGCAGTTATTGATCGCATTACCGGTAAAACATAGGCTTGCAAAAAAAACAAGGAATTGAAATTGTGTAAAGTACTAGTCAACAAAAAACTATATTAAACAAAACTCCCCGAGTAGCATTTGCCATTCGGGGAGTTTTCATTTGTATTCAAAGTATTTTAATCCTGTACAATTTCTGCAAAGTCAGCAATGTGCTCATCCACATAGGCGGCAATCAGACTCGTTTGACGTTCTTCCATTTCAAAATACATTTCTTCCAGGTCGTCAAAAACTTCAAAATCAACATACATGGCATTAAATTCTTCTTCTGTTGTTTCACGCTCTAGTTGAGCCTTGTTTGGGTCGTAAATTTCTTTGGCTTTATACACCAGTTTCGACAACTCAACAGCACCAAATTGCTTAATTGCTTTTGCAAAAGGGTTTGAGAAAATATATCCACCATAACCGTTTTGAATCAATTGTACAAAGCCACCATCACGCATTTCGTCCTGAAAAAAACGGTGTGCTAACAGTGTATGTTGACTTCCGTTAAGCAGCGGCATATTTTCGGCAGTTAAATGCCCTCCAATAGCTCCCAGATAGGCATCGGTAAACACCTGAAGAAATTCATCCATTCCTTTTTTGGCTGCAGCTGCCAATTGACTGTCTTTGATTTGAATCATTTCTATTGATATAAACGAGTTGTTAGTAAACGATTTTTAATGAGGCTGTAAAAGTAGTTGATTTTAGGTGATTAGACAATTCTATTTCAATAGTTTTTTGTTTTAACAATAATCAACTTCAAAAAAAGTCTTCTATTTCAAAAACAAGTACGCATCTATATTATTTAACGACACACTATCCTGATGTATAAAATTTCCTGTAGCACTAAGAATCACTAGTTTATAGTTCACACCTTCAATAGTCATATCCTTGGTATCAAAGGTTCTATTATCAGTTTTCCCCTGATAATACATACTGAATTTATCTGCAAGAGATATGGTTACAGTTGGATTTTTAGCTCCATTCTGATAAATGAGCAAGATTTTATTTTTTATAACAGCTTTCAAATTAGTTGTTGCAGAGAGCGTGTCTTTACCTTTATCATAGCCATTCAACTCAACAAACTGTTTATAGGATTCAATGTTTATAACTTTATCTTTACGATTAATATAGGCATTGAAATATGTATGTTTTTGGTCAGCATCTTTCAATCCAAGTTTATCAATAACATCAAATGCATCCCATGTTTTTATTGAATACTTAAAATAAGGTTCAAAACAGGTATATCCATAGTTATTAAAAGTATATTTTACATCTTCGGATAATCGTTTTGAAGTGATTGTATCAACAGCAATTGTAAACTTTGAATTATCAACTATCTTTCCATTTTTCAGCAATTTAGCATCACCCAATAATTGTCCGATTTCCTTTTTCATGCAATGTTTAGTGATACTGAACACACTCCATGGCCCCACCGAAACAATCAAAGCTACCGCGGCAAATGAAATAACAATCCATTTCAAATGCTTTGCTTTTGTTATAAAAAGATAAACGGTTATCCCATAAAACCATAAATTGAGAATCAGTACCAAACACCGATTTATCGTCAATCCATAATCGCCCAACCTGCGAAAGATACCAATGGACATAAGCACCAAAAGCGGCATCAACACTACCGGAAAATACTTAGAGAGGATGTTTACAAACTTATTGTCGTTTTGTAACCGCAACGGATAGAGAATAAACATACACAGAAATCCACCAAGACCAAGGATAGAGACCAAAGTTGAAACCCACCCGTTTGGCAATTCCCATTTGATAATAATTTGCAATAAATAAACGTACAGAATTAGCGTATAAAGTGCCAGAATGGGTAAAAAAATATACAGCCCAAGTATTTTGAAAAACTTATCGAACGTGCTGTCTTGTCTGTACATATCAGCCTTTTCAGGCACATTGGACAAGAAGTAAACAGGTGCAAAAAGGACATAACACAGCACGCTCAAATTTTGATACACCTTGTTACTAATATCGATTTTGAACAATACTTCGAGCGAATAAATAGCCAGACTTAGTCCTGCAAAAAGTACACTAGCAAAAAGAACGGTAATAATTATCTGTGTGACAACTATTTTAGTAAAGCTCCAAAACGGAACATCAGTCTCTTTTCTCAAAAACGGAACTACAAAACTAAAAAGTACAAACACAAGGCCTACTATAAAAACCTGATATCGATCTATCGGCAAATCGAGGTTCAGTAGACTGGAGCAATAATAGCCCATTAGCACCACCGGAATTACAATTAAAGCAGCTCGTTGTATCTTGTTGAAATTAGTCTCCAGCAATAATGATACGGGGATATAAAACAAGGACGTTAGTATAAAAAATGCCAGCGTTGAGTCTTCTAATTTATGTTCGGGATAATTAATCTTTATAAAAAAAAACAATGCTGTTCCTATCAAAAAAATTAAAACTAAATAAAATCGCTGAAGGACCAGTAACAGTTTCGTTGTTAGTTCCTGAATGGATATTTTTTTCATTTTAATCCAATTTGTAATTATTAATTAATAATTTCAACCTGACTTTCGGCGTTTATATGAACGCGTTTATTATTCACCATCAGGTCAATGCCACTACCTTTAATATTGTGTATATGAATTTGTTTCTTATCAATCTTAACGTTCAATTGATTTTCACGAAAGACAATGTTAAATGCAAACGTATTCCATTTTTCAGGAATTTGCGGGTTCAACTGCAACAAATTATCTTTTACACGCATTCCACCAAATCCTTTTACAATACTAAGCCACGTACCCGCCATACTTGTAATGTGGAGTCCATCAGAAACTTCATTATTATAATCATCTAAGTCGATACGTGCAGTGCGTAAATACAACTCATAGGCTTGTTGCTTGTTGCCAATTTTACTTGCCACAATGGAGTGTATTCCGGGCGAAAGCGAAGACTCGTGAACAGTCAGCGGTTCGTAAAATTCAAAATTCTTCCGTATTGCTTCCACATCAAAATCATTTTCGAAAAAATACAAACCATGCACTACATCGGCTTGCTTAATAACCGATGAGCGTAAAATTTTATCCCAGGTCCAATGCTGATTTACAGGCAACTGTACATCAGAAATTTCAGCAACTGGCATCAAGGTCTTATCAAAAAAACCATCTTGTTGTACGAAAATGCCTAAAGCCTTATTTTCAGGAAAATACATGTTTTTAATAATATCTTTCCATTGAAAAAGCTCATCGTTATGCAAATGGATTTCCTGAGTAAGATCCTCGAACGCCCTGAAATTGTTCTTTTTCACCTTTTCAATACAATCAATGGTATATTGAAGACACCATACTGCAATATAGTTGGTGAACCAGTTATTATTCACATTATTCTCGTACATATTAGGACCTGTAACTCCTAAAATAACATACTTTTGCTTTTCGGAAGAAACATTTACTCGCTGACACCAAAAGCGGGATATAGCAATCAACACTTTTAGTCCATATTCTGCCAAATAGTTCTCGTCACCCGTATAACTAACATAATCATTAATAGCATAAGCGATTATACCATTCCGATGCACTTCCTCAAAAGTCAACTCCCAATCATTAAAACTTTCGGTTCCATTGAAAGTGGCAATCGGAAAAAGAGCTGCACCATTTGTAAATCCAAGTTTTTCTGCATTTTGAATGGCTTTGGGCAAATGTCGGTAACGATACAACAACAGATTTTTCGACACATTTTGGGGCGATGTGCTCAAATAAAACGGAATACACATTGCTTCTGTATCCCAACGAGTTGCACCCGCATATTTTTCACCGGTAAAACCCTTAGGGCTGATATTTAAACGTGGGTCATTTCCATCATAGGTCTGATTCAGTTGAAAAATTGCAAATCGGATAGCTTGTTGTGATTCAATATCACCTTCAATAATGATATCTGAATGTAACCACTTCTCGGCCCAAACTGCTGCGTGCTCTTCGAATAATTTATTCCAACCTTTCGTTTTGGACTGACGGGCAAGTGCTCTGGCTCTATCTATAAGTTCATCGTAAGGATGATTAAGCGAACTTAGAACCGCTACATATTTGTTTATGCAAACGGTGTCGCCAATCCGAACATCGGTACCAATACTATAGCCCGCTGCCTTTTCTTTCTCTATTTTTGTTGGAATTGTATTAAGTAGTTCATTGTTTTTGTAAAAAACAAAAGTCTGCGCACAGCAAACATGAAAATCGTTGCGACGGGTTTGCGCCCATAAGTGCGATACATCCTGATCGGTTTTTATTTGCAACACGTTCCAGAATGGTTCATTATAATTTGTGAGGCGGTTTCGTACATCAGCATCAATCAGCGGCATAAATGAAATGCGGCCTTCGTAATTTATTGATTTTACTGAATAGCTTATGGCTCCAACTTCCGATTCGGCCATGCTTAAAAACCGTTTCACCGAAACCTGAATTTTATGTCCTTTTTGCGAGATAGCTTCAAAAGTTCTTTCCAGATAGCCCTCGTGCATATTCAACACCCTCTTAAAATTCTGAACATCCCAGGTAGATAAATCCAGTTGGTCATCATTCAATCGCACAACAATGCCTGTCCAATTGGGAGCATTTATTATTTTATCATTCGTATCCGAATATCCGTTTTTCCAATTACCCCGCTCTGCTCTCTCGGGATAATAAATACCGGCTATATACGAACCCAACATGGTTTCGCCCGAATAAAACTCTTCAAAATTGGCACGCTGACCCATATGACCATTCCCAAGACTAAAAATACTCTCGGAAGCCAATTGTCTGTCTGAATGAAATCCCTCTTCGACAATAGACCAGGGGTCAGTTTGTAAATATTTATTCATATGATTAAGAATTTCAAGATGTATATTCCGACTTTATATTTCAAAGCCTTTCTCTCTAGCTGTTTTGAGCGGTAGATTTAATTTTATCCTCAACAAACAAAACACTGCCAGCTGCAATTAGCAGAAAACAACCTGACATGATTAAAGCGTAGATGGCTTGCGAGTCGAACAATCGCTTAACGACCGTTCCTCCGAATAATCCGTTGACAATTTGAGGCACTGTGATAAAAATATTAAAAATACCCATATATATTCCCATTTTGCGCACTGGCAATGCCGGAGCTAAGATGGCATATGGCATTGAAAGAATACTTCCCCAAGCCATGCCAATGCCTATCATTGAGAATATCAGGGTCATAGGATTTGTTATAAAATAAATAGACAACAGACCGATGGCACCAGCGATTAACGACAAGCTATGTGTAAGTTTTCGTCCTAATTTATAGGCTATTGCCGGCAAAATAAGGGCATACACCATGGCCACAGCATTATAGACTCCAAAGATAATCCCAACCCAGTTTCCTGCTTCCTGATACTGCAGCGATTTTGTATCAGTGATTGCAAGTCCGTAAACATGCTGTGCCACAGCCGGAGTGGTGAAAACCCACATGCCAAACAAAGCTATCCATGAAAAAAATTGAACCGGAGCTAATTGTTTCATTGTTTTAGGCATAGCAACTATATCCCGGAAAATATTTGAAAATTTCATTGTCTCGGTTGGAGCAACTTCCATATCCGGATTAAATTTAGTCATTTCTTCCGGCGAATATTCTTTGGTAGTAAAAACAGTCCAAAGAATGGTAACGATCATAACAAAAGCACCAATATAGAAAGAGAATACAACATTGTCCGGTATTCCACCATGAGGTGCTACCTTCGAAATGCCCAGCCATTCAGCCAATACATATGGCATCCATGAACCTACTACCGCACCAATTCCAATTAAAAATGTTTGGATAGAAAAGCCCAGAGTACTTTGATCTACAGGAAGCATATCGGCCACCAGTGCGCGAAACGGTTCCATAGCCACATTAAACGAAGCATCCATGATCATTAGAAATCCGGCTCCAACAAACATTGCCGGCAAAAAATCGGCAAAAACACCTGCATTAGGCATAAGTATCAATGCCAGCGCAGCCAGAATTGCACCAACAAGAAAAAATGGGCGACGTCTGCCTAAACGCGTCCAGGTATGATCGGAATAATGACCTATTATAGGTTGAATAATCATACCTGTTATTGGAGCAGCTAACCAAAACCATGACAATTGCTCAATATCTGCTCCAAAAGTTTGGAGGATTCGACTGGCATTTGCATTTTGCAAAGCGTATCCAAACTGGATTCCTAAGAACCCCATGCTAAGAGAGAGAATTTGAAAAAAAGAAAACTTTGGTTTTGCGATTCGTGATTCGTGGTTAGCGTTCATAAATAATCTTATTTAGTTGTTCCTCTTATAATTAGATTTGTTTTTACAATTTTATTCGTATATTGTCCGTGAGTTACACCATTAATTTTGTCGAGAAGTAGCTTAGCCGCATTTTTCCCCATCTCATAGCCATGCTGTTCAACTGTGCTTAATAATGGATCGCAGGCCTTAGCCAGTTCACCATCCGAAAAACCAAAAATAGCGATATCTTCGGGTACGCGAAGTTTCGCCAGTTTTACGGCATACAGGATTCCTGCAGCACAATGGTCATTAATTGCGAAAAAACCATCGGGTCTGTCCGCTCTGTCAAGAATTTCGGGTGTAATAATGATAGCTTCCTCGCGCGTATCGCAAACCCGAATCAAGGATTCGTCAACCGCGAGTCGGTATTTTCGAAGTGCATCGAGGTATCCATTTTTTCTATTTTTCGATATTTCCAAATGAAAAGGTGAACTATAAAAAGCAATTCGTTTGCAACCGGTTTGAATTAAATATTCAACTGCAGCAAAAGCACCCGCGTAATCATCCACCACCACACGGTCGGTGATAATACCGATACAGATTCGGTCGAAAAATACCAGTGGAATATCACTTTCTATGATTTCTTGAAAATGGTCGTAGTTGGTAGTATGTTTGCACAAAGAAGCTAAAACACCAGAAACTCTTGTAGCTACAAGTGCTTTTGTATTTCTGACTTCTTTTTCATAATTTTCACTTGATTGACATAAAATAACATTAAAATCACCTTGGTTGGCTATTTCCTCAATTCCTGAAAGTATTGATGAAAAAAAGTAGTTATTTATTTCTGGAACGATTACGCCAATAGTGTTATTTTTACTAGTACGTAGGCTCAATGCCAATGTATTAGGCTTGTAGTTAAAATCTTTGGCATATTTATTTACGGCATCTTTTGTCGACTGACTTATATCGGGATGATTCTTAAGCGCACGAGAAACCGTGGAAGGTGAGATATTGAGAGCGCGTCCAATATCCTTGATGGTTATTTGTGGTTTATTCATACGAGTGTGATTTAAGGTCAAAAACAACAACATTAGATTTTAAAATCCACAACAATACAAGTAATTTATTTTAAGCCAATTACAAAATTTATCTGTTGCTTTTAGGGTAAAACAAGAAAACCATCTATATTGCTAATACAAAAGTATATTAGTTTATCCGAATAAAAAATTATTTTCGCAGATATTAAAAATATCCACCGCAAACGTTTGCATGAGTATACATAACTTTATTTATAATTTCATGATAGTATATAACATTTACCCTCTATTTTTGCCTCATAAAATCACAAACAGATATTTATTTAGAATTGATTTTAGGATACAACCTAATTATCACTTTATACAATAACAATTTGTTTTGGTTTTAATTACACCAAATAATTATCAACCTTAAAAAAACTCAATGCATGAAGTACACAAACTTTAAGCTAAAATTACGGGCATGTTTAGCCATTTTAGTGTTGTTTGTTTTTGCGGCTGCTGTAAATGCGCAACAAACATCCATTTCTGGAATAGTAAAAGATGCAAGTAATGGGGAACCTATCCTCGGAGCTAACATTCTAGAAAAAGGTACATCAAATGGTACAATTACCAATCTTGATGGTCAGTTCACTCTCAAAGTAGCTGCCAATGCTACTTTAATTGTCAGATACATAGGATTCGCAAGTGTCGAAGTTCCAGTAGCAGGTCAAAAAAACATTGTAATTCAAATTAAAGAAGATGCAGTGGCATTAGGCGAAGTAGTCGCAATTGGATACGCCACAGTTAAGAAAAATGATGCTACGGGCTCAATAACAGCCATCAAACCGGACAAACTCAACAAAGGACTTACCACCAATGCACAAGACATGATTACCGGAAAAATTGCCGGAGTTGTTGTAACATCAGATGGAGGTACCCCAGGAGGTAAATCAACAATTCGTATTCGTGGAGGTTCATCATTGAATGCAAGTAATGATCCGTTAATAGTAATTGATGGATTAGCAATGGACAATGATGGTATTAAAGGAGTCGCAAATCCATTGAGTACAATTAACCCAAATGACATTGAATCATTTACGGTATTAAAAGACGCCTCTGCAACAGCCATTTACGGCTCACGAGCTTCGAATGGTGTAATTCTTATCACAACAAAAAAAGGAGAGAAAGGTGCTAAGCCACGCATATCATACGACGGAAATATGTCGGTTGGAATAGTAGGCAAAACAATTGATGTTATGACAGGCAATCAATTTCGCGATTATGCTAATCAATTGTATGCCGGACAAACCACTACGTTAGCCAACCTTGGCACTTCTAATACAAATTGGCAAAAAGAAATTTTCCAAACTGCTATTGGTCACGATCATAATATAAGTATAATGGGTGGTTTAAAAAACATGCCCTATCGCGTTTCATTAGGTTATACAAACCAAGACGGGGTACTTAAAACATCTAATTTTGAGCGATATACCGGATCATTCAATTTAAATCCATCATTTTTTGATGATCATTTAAAAGTCAATTTGAATGCAAAAGGGATGATTGTAAAAAACAGATATGCAGATAATGGTGCCATAGGAGCTGCTATAACCATGGATCCGACTCAATCTATTTATTCTTCGAGTGAACCCTATGCAACTACTTTTGGCGGATACTGGCAATGGTATAACAAAAACACCGATGGGTCGCTTAAAGGTATGAATACAAATGCAACACAAAATCCGTTAGCAATGCTTAACAATAAGGTGGATGAAGCTCATTCAAAAGATTTTATTGGCAGTGCCGAATTTGATTACAAAGTTCATTTCTTACCAGAACTTCGTGCACATTTATCGCTAAGTACCGAGCAAGCTTACGGAAAGCAAGATTTGTATACAGTAGCTACTAATGCTAGTGATAACTTACTCGGACGTAAGGGATACGAGAAAATTTCAAAATACAACAACTCGTTAACCTATTATATGGATTATGCAAAAGAAATTGGCATACATAAGTTTGATATAATGGGTGGATATGAATGGCAACATTTTTATAGAGATCAGGACAATGCTTATTCTGCTTTAGATGGCATTACTAACCCTTCAGCACTGGTCTTTAAAACAGAGAGTTATTTAGTATCTTTCTTCGGTCGTGCAAACTATACTCTATTAGACAGATACCTATTTACTGCAACTGTTCGTAATGATAGATCTTCTCGTTTTTCAGCTAAAAATCGGTCGGGAATATTCCCTTCGGGAGCTTTCAAATGGAAAATTAACGAAGAAGGCTTTTTAAAAGGAAATAACACGATTTCAGATTTAAGCTTAAGGCTTGGATATGGTAAAACCGGTCAACAAAGCATCACCTCTAGCGATTATCCATACATTCAAGTGTATCAAGCCAATATCGATGGAGCTTTAATTCCTATGGATGGTAAATACATTAGTACTTCCAGACCAAATGCAGTTAATCCTGATTTGAAATGGGAAACAACGACTACCTATAATGCTGGCATTGACTGGGGAATTTTAAACAATCGGATAACAGGATCCATTGATGGATATTATCGATTAACGAGTGATTTGATTAACGAGGTGGCGGTTGCAGGTTTCACAGCACCAAGAAATTATCTTACAAAAAACATTGGTACGCTTGAAAATAAAGGAATTGAATTTTCAATCATGGGCAAGGCTATTTCTACAAAAAGTCTCACTTGGGATATTAGCTACAACGTAACTTATAACAATAATAAAATCACCAAACTAACCGACAGTTCAGCTCCTGACTACAGGGTTCTGAATACTAACATTAGTAGTGGAACCGGCAATAGCCTACAAGCGTATGCAGTTGGTTTTCCAGCCTCCTCATATTACGTTTACGAACAAGTTTACGACGCAAACAACAAACCGATTGAAGGATTATATGTAGATAGAAATGGTGATGGAAAAATCACAACTGACGACCGTTATTATTATCATAAGCCAGCTGCAGATATAAACATGGGCTTATCATCAAAATTAGTTTATAAAGATTTTGATTTAGGTATTACACTCAGAGCAAGCATTGGCAATTATGTTTACAATGACATTGCATCTGGAAGAGCAAATGTTGGGTCAAGCGGTGTATGGGCTTCTGATTGCTTTTACAACAAACCACTATCTGCTTTTGAAACGAATTTTGTAGGAAAAACTGACTATTATTTTTCAGATTATTATGTACAAAACGCTTCTTTTGTTCGTTGTGATAACATAACATTAGGATATTCTTTTAAAAAGTTATTTAACGTCATATCAAGTGGTCGTATATCTGCAACGGTACAGAATCCTTTTGTGATAACAAAATACAAAGGATTAGATCCTGAAATTTATAATGGTATGGATAATAACATCTATCCAAAACCAATTATGACTGTAGTCGGATTGACTTTAAATTTTTAAATCTATAAAATCAGAACATTATGAAACTGAAACAGAATAAAATCATAACAATAATGCTGATTGCAATTGGCATAGGATTTACATCGTGTGTAAACGACTTAAACGTTACACCGATCGACCCAAATCTATCAACCGAATTCAATCAAGACGCCGTTTTTGCTAAAACATATGCTTCTTTATCACTTACCGGGCAACAAGGCGCAGCTGGTCAAGGCGATTTATCTAATTTGGACGAAGGTACTACCTCATTTGTTCGTATGATTTGGATGCTTAACGAACTTTCAACAGATGAGGCTATTTGCTCTTGGGGCGACCCTGGCATTCCTGAATTGAATTTTAATTCATGGACTTCTACTAATCCAATGGTAACTGGACTTTATGCTCGATTAACTGTAGGAATATCGTATTGTAATTATTTCCTTGAACATACTGACAGCCTGTCTACTGAATCAAAAACAGTTAAACAGCGCGCTGAAGTTCGTTTCTTGAGAGCTCTTAATTATTTTTACTTAATGGATCTTTTTGGTAACCCTCCGTTTGCTACAACAGTAAATAAGGATGTACTGCCACAACAAATTAAACGTGCAGATTTATTTGTATGGTTAGAAAAAGAACTAAAGGCCATCGATGATAAACTAACTAAGTTTAGCGAAAAAAACACGAATACTTATTATAGAGTTGACCAACCTGCTGAATGGCTGTTGCTATCACGAATGTATTTGAATGCTCAAATTTATACAGGTACAGCTCGTTGGAGTGATGCTAAAATCTATGCTAAGAAAGTAATGGATTCCGGTTATAAGCTAAACCCAAGTTATGCACAACTTTTTATGGCAGATAATGCGGGTGCATTTGATGGATCAACCAATACAGCTCCACAAGAAATCATTTTACCAATTCCATGCGATGGGATAAATACTAAAAGTTGGGGTAACTCTCTTTTCTTAATCGCATCCACACATACCGGAGGTATGGCCAATTGGGGTACAACTGAAGGCTGGGGTGGTAATCGAGGCAGAGCGGCATTAGCACTTAAATTTTTCCCTAACGGAATTCCAAATGGAACAGACTTGACTGCTCTAACAGCCTTTGCCGGCGATGAAAGAGCCATGTTATATGGTTGGCCTATTTCAGATAGTAAATCAACTGATGCGATAAGTATTATCACTACATCCATATTTAAACAAGGACTGTCTGTTTCAAAATTCTCAAATGTACGTAGCGATGGAAAGGCTACCAGCAGTACACAATATACCGATATGGATGTTCCTCATTTCAGGCTTGCTGAAGCATACCTAACTTATGCCGAAGCAGCATATCGTATAAATTCGGCAGACCCTGAGGTGCTTCCTATAATTAATCAATTACGCGATCGCACAAGTGGAAATGCACCAGCACTATCTACTATTACATTGCCTAAAATTTTGGATGAATGGTCTCGTGAGTTTTACTTCGAAGGACGTCGCCGTATGGATTTGATTCGCTTTGGATGTTATGGTGGAAGTACGTATACTTGGGATTGGAAAGGTGGATCTGTAGGGGGTACTCAATTCGATACTCATTACAATATATATCCAATACCTGCAAGCGAAATGCAAGTCAACCCAAATCTAATCCAAAACAAAGATTATTAATATTCCCTATTATTAATTTTTCAAAAAACATAAAATATGAAAAGAATTAAATTTATATATTTATTGCTAATTATTTTTGCATTTATATCATGTGAAGATGCAAAAGACCCGGTAATTAGTTCAGGAGCTCTTGATGGTACAACTACGTTCAAACTATTTGACACACAATATGTCAGATATGAACTAAGCAATGAGAATGCATCCAACAATATGGAATCGCTAACATGCCAACAACCCGATTATGGTTTCACAGCATCTGTAACTTACACTGTTCAAATTTGTAAAGATGCTAGTTTTGCTGCAACTACTTTTCAAACTCTTGCAACGACTGTTAAGGGTGAAAAAATCGACTTAAATGTCAAAGAAATGGACAAAGCAATAATTAAGTTGTTTGGAAAATCATATACTGAAAAGAAAGTTTATGTTCGTTTAATGGCATACATTTCGGATGCAACAGCTACACCACTGGTTTCTGACCCAATTGTAAAGCCACTTTATTCAAATGCAATTTCTTTTAAGGTTATTCCTTACGAACTTCCATTGTTAGAATATCAAGAAACTTCACCGGCTCCGTATTACATAATTGGGTTGGGCGATGGCAAATCAACTAATAGTGTTGCCGGACTTGGAGTATCATTAATACCACTTGGTGTTACCGATGGTAAAAAATATGATTTGGATGGAAACGGTGAATATGTTTACACAGGTTATTTCAACGCATCGAGAAGCTTTAAATTAATCCGCAATATAGGTAGTTCTGCAGAATATTGGGGCATGACTGGTAGCGTTTATACTCACAATACCGGCGGCAATATTACTGTTCCAACTGATGGTTACTACAAAATAACCTTAAACTCAATTGACAACACACTAACTATTGTTGCAGCTACATCATCTCCTGCATCTTACACTACTATCGGACTTATTGGAGCATTTAACGGTTGGGGCACCGATGTGGCATTAACTCCAACTGAAACAAGTAATAACCATGTATGGTATACAACATTCACATTGGGTGCTGATAGCGAGTTTAAACTCCGTGCTAATGCTGGCTGGACAAATAATTGGGGTGCTGGTAAATTTCCATTTGGAGTTGGGACAAATAATGGTGCCAATATACCTGGAAAAACAGGAACATACGTAGCAATGTTCAATGATATTGATGGAACGTTCTATTTCTATAAAAAATAAAGAAAATGAGTTCTGCTCATACGTGACAGAACTCATTAACAACAACTTATTATATTTTACAATTAAAAACTATTGAAAATGAAAAAGATAATTAAATATATTTTCATATTAGTTCTGGGGTGCCTGGTTTTTATTGCATGTGAAGATCCATATTCAACGCAAACAACCAAACAGCCAACCGCTTATAAACAGCTGGAACCTCAAGACACTACCGGTTTTGTTGCCGTAATGAAACAGGCAGCAGTTACTATACTTCCTGCAAATCTGAATGATAGTTTAGCGATAATAACATGCACAACTGCTCCTACTCTTTTAGACTCTCTTGCAAAGGCATCTTACAAACTTCAGTTTTCGAACACTGCTGACTTTGCATCGTATCACGTAATTCCATTTACATTCAATGGCAAGAAGGGTGCTGACATTAAAGTGAGTTATAAAGATTTGAACGATACTTTGTTCTTTATGAACAGCACTTCCGGAGCGCGCGATGTATATGCCAGAGTATCTGCTTACGCAACAAAAAGTGGCACCAAATCATTATTAAAAAGCATTGTGCTTAAATTTTCGGCAACACCAATTCCACTAAAAGCATTCAGCGCAGTAACACTACGCCCGTGGTACATTATTGGAGTAGGCGGTCATTGGGATAACTCTGTTGATGGATTAGGAGGATCACTTATCCCGCTAAGCATAGTTACCGGCAGCAACTACAATGATACAGGAGATGGTAAATATACCTACACCGGTTATTTCAAAACAACCGATGGATTTAAAATCCTCCGTAATATTGGCGATTGGAATAATGACATATGGGGCATGACCGGTTCAACCTACGTACACAATAGTGGTGGTAACATTAGCGTTGCAGCTGACGGTTATTACACTATCAATTTGAATTCAATCACGAATACCTTGACTATAGCTCCAGCGACTTCGCCAACAGCAAGTTATACATCAATTGGCTTAATTGGAGGTTTTAATGGTTGGGGTGGCGATGTTGTAATGACTTCTACTCTAGCATCGAACAACCATATTTGGTACACAACTCAGACATTCACTACAGATGGAAGCTGTAAATTCAGAGCTAATGGAGCTTGGACAATAAGCTGGGGTGGTGACTCTTTCCCTGTTGGAATGTCCGGTGGAGATATACCTGCAAAAGCCGGAACTTACACAGTATTATTCAATGATATTGATGGTTGTTTTTACTTTGTCAAAAAATAACATTTATCTATAATTATTCAAGAAAAGTCTGTTCTCTCAAAAGTTCAGACTTTTCTTTCTTAAAAACTTTTTCAAACAAAAGATAGTATGTACAAAAAAGCTTTTCTTCTGGTTGCAAGTCTGATTTCATTGAGTATCAGCGCTCAAATTGAACGCATTGAACGTATTGAACCTGCATTTTGGTGGACAGGAATGAAAAACCCTCAACTTCAATTATTAGTACATGGGGATAATATTTCTAAAAATCAGGTTGTAATTAATTATCCAGGTGTCAAATTAGCAAAAGTAAACAAAGTTTCAAATCCAAACTATTTGTTTGTCGATTTGCTGATTGATGCACAACTGGCAAAAGCGGGTAAGTTTAATATCCTTTTCAAACAAAATGGAAAAACGAAGGCGAGCTATAGATATGAGCTAAAATCAAGACGTCAAAATTCTGCTCAGCGACAAGGATTTTCTAGCTCGGATGTGATTTATTTGCTTATGCCAGACCGCTTTGCAAATGGAGACGGATCCAATGACAATGTAGATTCACAACCTGAGAAAGCCAACCGTGCCAGCGATTCCGGACGTCATGGCGGGGACATTAAAGGAGTTCAAGATCATTTAGATTATATAAAAGAGCTGGGTGCAACAGCTATTTGGTGCACGCCTGTCCAGGAAAACAATTTCACCAAATACACTTACCACGGCTATGCCATAAGCGATTTCTACAAAATAGATCCACGGTTTGGCAGCAATGATGAATACGCCGGGTTCGTGACAGCATCTCATCAAAAAGGGTTGAAAGTGATTATGGATATGGTTTCTAACCATGGGGGAATTGGTGCCTGGTGGATGAAAGATTTACCCATGAAAGACTGGATTCATCAATGGAAAGAATTTACCTTCACAAATCACAAAGCTGCAACGTTGAAAGATATACACGCAGCAAATATAGATAAAAAAACATTTGTCGATGGTTGGTTCGACACTACTATGCCAGATATGAACCAACAAAATCCGTATTTCTGGACATACTATATTCAAAATTCTATTTGGTGGGTGGAATATGCCAATCTGGACGGTATACGAATGGATACTTACCCGTACAACGACCGGGATGCTATGGCTAAATGGGCAAGAGCCATTACTAATGAATATCCACATTTCAACATTATGGGCGAAACCTGGCTTTCAAGTTCAATGGATATTGCATTTTGGCAAAAAGATGCTACCAACTCATTAAAATACAATTCTCAATTGCCGACAGTCATGGATTTCATGACAGAAAGAGCACTTGAAACATGCTTTAATGAGCATGGAAAATCGTGGGAAGATAAAGGTATGAACCGACTCTACAATACTATCACTAATGATTATTTGTATGCAAACACTAACAACCTGCTTGTTTTTGCGGAAAACCATGACACGCAACGTTATAACTACCTATTGAACAGCGATATCACTAAATATAAAATGGCAATGTCGTTTCTAATGACAACACGTGGTATACCGCAAATCTATTACGGAACTGAAATAGGAATGACAGGCAACAAAGACAAAGGTGATGGCGATATTCGACATGATTTTCCTGGTGGATGGAGTGGTGATTCGATAAATGCTTTTTCAGCCAATGATAGAACGGCTGTTCAAAACGAGTACCATAGCTATCTGGCAAAACTGCTCAACTGGCGAAAAAATAAACCGGTAATTCACACAGGGCAATTGACCCATTATACACCTGAAAATGACATCTATGTGTACTTCAGATACAATGAAACAGAAAACATAATGGTAATTATCAACAATAACTTAACCGACCAAACTCTAAAACTTGATCGCTATGCAGAGAGTTTAAAAGGCAAAACAAAAGGCACCGATGTAATGTCAGAAAAGTTGTACGACCTCACTGCACCCATTCTGTTACCAAAAGAAAGTGTACTCATCCTGGAATTAAAATAGCGATTTACTGCATAGCTGTACATTTCTATTCTTACAAAAAAGTCCGATTAAATTCGGATTTTTTTGTATAATACCTTGGCAAACTTGATTAATGCAAACGTTTGCACACAAAATAAATTCTTTCTTCATAATGCATAAAACACAAGGTAGAATATTGCTGTATATTTGTGCTGATTAGGGAATATGAACCTATTACAAATCGACACAATTATGAAAAAATCAATTACTACTTTATTCCTTCTATTAATATCGATAGCAGGTTGGGCTCAAATAATTACAACCACACCCACCTTTGTGACTCAAAGCAGTGGAGCAATTGATATTGTCTACGATGCAAGTTTAGGCACGGCTGGCTTGAAAGACTATACAGGCACCGATGGAATTTATGCTCACACAGGGGTAATTACCACCGCCAGCACTTCGGCCACCGATTGGAAACATGCACCAACCTGGGGTGATAATGCGGCAAAATACAAGTTAACATCACTTGGGAACAATAAATACAAGTTAACCATTACGCCCGACATGGCTACTTACTATGGCTTAATTGCGGGTGAAACGGTTACTAAAATGGCATTTGTTTTCCGCAATGGCTTAAGCACAAAAGAAGGCAAAGATACCGGTGGAACTGACATTCTGGTGAACATATTTCAAGCCGGACTAAACATTGCCTTCATTACCCCGGCAGCAAATCTAAGTGTTGCAGTAGGAACTAGCATGAACATACAAGTTGGAGTATCAGCCACTGCCGATTTAAATCTAAAAATCAATGGCACCAGCGTGCAAACCGCCACAGCAGCTACAAGTTTGGCCTATTCATATAATTTTGCCACCGCAAACGATTACACCTTAATTGCATCAGCAACTGCTAATGGCACAACTGTTTACGATACAGTAAAAGTAAGTGTGGCTGCACCGGTCATTAGTGAGCCACGGCCTGCAGGTGTAAAGGACGGGATCAATATTATTGATGCTACCACTGCAACTTTGGTATTGTACGCTCCAAATAAGAGCAATGTCTTTTTGATTGGGGAATTCAATGACTGGACCCAATCCAATGCTTATCAATTGAAGAAAGATGGAAATTACTGGTGGATTACACTTACGGGGTTAACTGCTGGTAAGTTATACGGTTATCAATACCTTGTTGATGGCACATTGAAAATCAGTGATCCGTACACCGAACTTGTTCTGGATCCGTGGAATGATAAATGGATCAACCAATACAATTCTATTTTCCCCAACCTAAAGGCATACCCCGATGGCAAAACCGATGGTTTGGTAGCCACCTTACAAACGACTAAAACAGCTTACAGTTGGGAAGTTCCTACATTCGCAATGCCTCCTCGCGAGAACATGGTGATTTACGAAATGCTTCTGCGCGACTTTACAACACAAAAATCGTTGGAAGCCGCCATCACCCATCTCGATTACCTTAAAACCCTTGGAATTGCAGCGGTAGAATTAATGCCAATTCAGGAATTTGATGGAAATAATAGTTGGGGATACAATCCAAACCACTATTTTGCACCCGACAAAGCCTATGGAACGCCGGAAATGTACAAGAAATTTATTGATGAATGCCACAAACGGGGCATGGCCGTACTGTTGGATATGGTTTTCAATCAGGCGTCGGGCATTAATCCTTTTGCGTTGCTTTACTGGGATAGTACAAATAGCAGACCAGCTGCAGATAATCCATGGATGAACCCTGTTGCTCCGCATCCATACAGCGTTTTAAACGATTTTAATCACAGTTTTACCGGAACAAAAGAATATTTTAAACGTGTACTTCAATACTGGATTACCGAATATAAAGTTGATGGATATCGCATGGATTTGACGAAAGGATTTACTCAAAATAGTTCTACAGAAGCCACAGCCAGCAATTATGATCAGTCGAGAATTGATAATTTGACCGCCTATTACAATGCTGCGAAGTCGGTAAAAAGTGATGTAATGTTTATCCTGGAGCATTTTTGCAACAATGAAGAAGAAACAGTGTTGGCGAATAGCGGAATGTATCTTTGGCGAAATGCCAACAATGCCTACTCACAATCAGCCATGGGATACCAAACTAGTAGTGATTTTAGCACACTAAACACCACTCCCCGCAGTTGGGTAGGTTATGCCGAGAGTCATGACGAAGAGCGAAATTTCTATAATGCCAAGATAAATGGCGTCGGTGTTATCTCAACAGATTCTATTGCCCGTATCAAACGAGTGCCACTAAATATAGCTTTCACAGCATTAATGCCCGGGCCTAAAATGATATGGCAATTTGGTGAAATGGGATATGATTATTCTATTAATTCAAACGGTGGGCGTACCAACGAAAAGTCATCAGCATGGGGATATTTAAATCTGGCGCATCGTAAAGCAGCTGCCGACGCGTGTGCAAAAATAATCTCACTAAAGAAATTATATCCAACTCCCTTTACGCAGGGAACGTACAGCATCAATGTTACACAATCCGACTGGAATACCGGACGTCGTTTAGCACTTTCGCATGCCGACCTAAGCATGGTTATGTTGGGGAACTTCAATGCTTCTGCAACGATTACTGCCAGCCCTAATTTTCCAAAAACAGGCATTTGGTACAATTTACTTACCGGTGAGGAACTCAACGTAACCAACACTGGCATGACAATTAGCATGCAAGCAGGTGATTTATTGATTTACACCGATAGAAAAGTGAATTTTACGAGTGCGGTCAACAATCCGAAAACATTGCTTAACTGCAATGTATTTCCAACGGTAACAGTCGGCAAAGTGTACGTCACAACTCCAAATGCAGTGAAAGAGATAAAGGTTTATAACATGCAGGGCTTGCTCTTAAAAACTGTAACAAGTAAACCTGAAGTAGATCTATCAACACTAAGCACAGGTATATACTTAATGGAAGTTAGTACTTCGGACGGGAAAGGCAGTTATAAAATTGTAAAACAATAAAGAGCCATATAGTCCTACAAAAAATGCACAGCTAAAAGTAGCTGTGCATTTTTTGTATAAATTAGTTTAGTAATAAATTACCTACTCTAAAATTTATTGAAACATGTTTCTAAAGTGTTGGAAAAAGTTCTTTGAAGCAGCCGCATTTGGTTTTACGTTATCCGATTTACCAAGCTTCTCCATGACTGTCTTTTCTTCTTTATTCAGATTCTCCGGAATATAAACACCTATATTTACCAATAAGTCGCCGGTGCCGTAACGGTTTACACTTGGTAATCCCTTACCACGTAGGCGCAAAACCTTACCCGGTTGTGTTCCAGGAGCAATAGTCACTTTTACTTTTACTTCCACGGTTGGGACTTCTATAGAACCACCCAACGTTGCCATTGGCACAGTAAGCAAAAGATTATATATTAGGTCGTTTTCATCACGAATTAATTCAGGGTGAGCTTCTTCTTCAACAAGCACCAATAAATCTCCGTTCACTCCTCCCCTACGCGCTGCGTTTCCTTTTCCGCTAACCGAAAGTTGCATACCTTCCATAACTCCTGCAGGAATATTAATGGTAATTACTTCATCTTCGCGAACAACGCCTTCGCCACTACAGTGTTTACATTTATCTTTTACAATTTTACCTTCGCCATTACATGTCGGACATTCGGCTGCCGTTTGCATTTGGCCTAAGATCGTATTTTGCACACGGGTAACGCGCCCCTGACCGTTACAGGTTGTACAAGTTGTAGAAGAAGATCCGGCTTCGGCACCGGTTCCGCTACAGTGCGAACAAGCGACTTGCTTTTTTACTTTGATTTTCTTTTCAACTCCTACAGCTATTTCTGCGAGTGTAAGTTTCACTTTCACCCGCAAATCGGAACCTTTACGAACCCGTTGACCGCCACCGCGCTGACCACCACCAAATCCGCCAAATCCGCCGCCACCAAAATGACCGCCAAAAATATCGCCAAAGTGTGAGAATATATCATCCATATTCATTCCGCCACCATTGAAGCCACCGCCACCTGAGGCACCGCCTACACCGGCATGACCATATTGATCGTAACGCTGACGTTTCTGCGTATCGCTTAGAATCTCATAAGCTTCGGCTGCTTCTTTGAATTTTTCCTCCGACTGTTTGTCACCAGGGTTCTTATCCGGGTGGAACTGAATGGCCTTTTTGCGGTAAGCCTTTTTTATTTCATCAGCAGAAGCCGACTTGGACACTTCTAATATTTCGTAAAAATCTCTCTTAGACATTTCTCTTTCGTTGAATTATGGAATTAGGCGACATTCTACAATCGACTAACTATTTTCTGATAACTATTTACTAACTACTGAATTACTCTCCAACTACTACTTTAGAGAAACGAATCACTTTATCGTTCAACGTATAGCCTTTAGAAGCACAATCTATAATTTTACCTTTCAAGTCTTCGCTTGGTGCAGGAAAAGTTGTTATTGCTTCATGAAATTCAGTATCAAAAACCTCATTTTCTGTTGGGATAGCCTTTACTCCTTTTGAAAGCAAAAATGCTAAAAATTTATTATAAATAAGTTCAACACCATCTTTTACAGCTTGTACATCTTCAGATGTTTCCATGGCTTTTAACCCACGTTCAAAATCATCAACCAATGGCAGCAGATCAACCAAAACACCCTCACTGGCTGTTTTCAACAAATCCATTCTTTCTTTTAGCGTACGTTTGCGGTAATTATCAAACTCGGCCATCATCCGAAGATTTTTGTCATTCAAATCGGCACATTTTTGAGTCAAAAGTTCCAATTCGTCAACTGGTGCTTCTACTGTATTTTCGGTTGACTCGCTAGATTGACAGGCTTCTGCAGCTTGCGCACCCTCTTTTACGTCTAAATTTTCCTCTGGATGTTTATTCTTCTTCATACTTTTATTGTTAAATTCGAACTTCTATATTAATCAAAATATCGAATTAGTAGTTTTGAGTTTTAGTTCGGTGTAACAGGTCAATAATTTTGCCAAAACACCCGATTTCCGTTTTTGGCAGAAATCGGGTGGCAGAATGGCAGATTTAACTCCATCCCAATTAATATTTCAAGACAAAATGTACGAAACCACCCCGAATCAGCTGTTTGAGAACAGCATTCCTGGTTTGAAAAAGTACGTAAATTTTCTATCGTGTCAACATAAATTTAAAGCTAACTCCAAAGTTAGTTGACGATACGGGGAATGAGGAAGAAATGAGCGGCGAACTCATTTGCTTATCATAGAACAATTGAATGTTTAGTTTCGAACTGAAAACATAGTCTGCAATTACTTTTAGGGTCAATAATTTATTTCCACTAGAAGCTTGAGTCAGATTGCTGTCAATCTTTCGTAGAAGCGTTTTAATATCTTTGTAAGACAAATCTGCACTTAATTTCAAGTCATTTTTAATGGTGGTTTGTTTATCGTTTTTCAATTTCAGGATAACATCAAAATCCTTGATAACGTACCCCATACCTACCACATATTCATCGCTTGCTGCTTCAACCAATTGCGTGCTCGACAAATTGAGAGCCAGGTTGCGTTGCTTGCGATATTCCACCTTACCGGTCATACTGTTGTTCATTGCCACATTTACACCAATGAGTGGACTAAATTGTTCGGTCAACGAAACAGTTGAAATATCATAAGGAGATGACATTATCGGATTATTGGTTTGCACATCACGCACATAACCAAGTGCACTATTATCGCCACCTACACCTTCCCAGGTGGAGAATGAAGTATACGCTCCCACACTGTAACGACAAGTGTAAGCATGCGTAAGGCTCACCGAACGAAAATGATTTTTAACCCACGGCAAACGCGACAGACCATCGTAACTGATTCGCCAGTTGGGCAAAACACTCAACAACGAAAGAAACGGATTGGTACTCATCGAGTTTGCATCCCGTCCGGTATAAGCAGCCAGGAAAGCAGGAATTAATACGTCGGCCGAATTCTCTGAATAACCTGTATTGGCATTAGCAACCGTTCCAAACTCTTTACCTGCATAAGAAGGAATATCCTTGAAAAAACCACTACTTGGATAACGAGTACCGGTATATTGTTTATTCAATCTGTTTTGTATAATCTTTCTATTGGCCAAAAAGGTGTTGAACACTTCAGAATTATAATTCTGGTTGGCAGTTCCCATTGGTTTAAAAGCAGTGGAAAGTGCCACCAGAGTGATATTATAACTCCCCGTAAAGCTTGTTGGCATTCCTTCAAACATATACTGAATAGTTGTATTATCGGCAGTATAGCGCTTAGCACTTACATCTATCTTGAAACCTGGCAGAGGCTCAAGTGTAGCCTTTATATCAAGATCGGATGTAAATGCAGTAGTGGCAGGATTGACGATACTTGTATCATTCACCAACCAACCATTATCCAACGCTCTTTGAAGCAGGTTTTTGTCCTGAAATCCAAAAGCAAAAGCATATCCCGGCGCATTCATCTGAGAACCAACTGCACCATATTTTTCCTGACCAAGGAAAACCGGCTCAGGTAAGAAACCCGGTAACACAGTACTGTTCGACTCACGATAAGTAAAGCTTGCACGGCGCACCATCATCAACATACGAGCCACAAAATCAACAGTTTTTGCGCTTGCCGTTTGTTCATTTGGATCCTGACTAACGATAGTAAGCATGACACTGTCAACATCTATCTGAGGTGTTATTTCAAGCGAAGTACTATTTCTGGGTTTATAAGATAATACCATCGGTCTACCTAACTTATCGAATGCTTTAAAACTGAATTTATCACTGCCCAAACGATGATTAACTGTAATAGGCTTATTCTTTTCCAACCGTACCATTTGGTTATAGCTTTTAGACTGGAATTTTTGTTTATTAGTATTCGGTTGCGTTGCAAACCTTCGATTTACATCCTTCAGATATTTTGATTTATTGTACAAAGTCTCAAAATTGAAAGTTCCATCGACTTGCCATGCTCCCATGCTGGTAGCAATATTTCCCAACTGACTTTTACCCGTCACTTGAGCCATTCTGTTCCAGTCGTAGGTAGAATTATAGTTAGCATTGGCTGTAACCCAATCGAATATAGGAATTTTACTAATTGGCAAAACCCACGAAGCCGAAAAAACCTGTTGATAGGCATAGGGAGTACCTAATTTACGAATATTTGACCAAACCGAATCGCGCCATTCTTTGTAATAATCGGGATTGACCTCTGGTGTTTTGTATGGCTCAGCAATGTTGGCATTCATGGCAGATTGGAAACTAAATTTAAGCGAACGCGTTAAATCGTACTTAATATCGAAGCGTCTATTCCACATAAAATCACGACTGAAAGTCATATCCAAAGCTTGATCGGATCCAATAGTTGACGCTCCTGCATTTAAATCGCGTAATTTTACCTGCGAATATTGTCTGTTCATATTCGTATTCAGACTCAACGATGTAGGTAAATAATTCAGATTAAAATCTTTTACTATTTTCAACATTGGACTACTCAGTGCTTTGACATTTTTAAAGGGCTCCCAAGGTGTAGGGTTAAACGAGAAATTATAGTCTATAGCCGCACGTTGATCTTTTACTAAATTTTGCTCCACTTCCTGACTATGCTGTTTTGTTTCATTAAACGCATAGCTAAACGACACATTGGCAGGATCGTAAAACTGCGGGGTTTTACTTCTAATATTGACTCTGGCTCCGGTGATATTGAAACTTTTTGTGGTCACTACCGATTGCGTAAGTGATTTCAGCGAGTCGCGATCGGCTTTATTATCCATACTTGCCAACTGATCTTTTAGCTTTATATCTTGATCAAGTGGATTGTATTTGGGTGATAAAGTTTCATTTGAATACGAGAAATAAGCCGGAATCTGAATTTTTGCCTTCTCTGGCAAGAAACGGCCAAGCTCAAGCGCTGTGGAGAAATTCATTTGATATAAATCATCCAGACGTCTGGTCATAACGTTACTTTCAATACCACCAAATCCTGCAGATTCTGTACGACCAGATAGATTCACATTTCCAATATCCGACAATCCAATGGCCAAATTTCCCATAGCAGCCCATCCACCCGACTCGTCGAACTCAGACATGCGCAACTCATTCACCCAAATTTCTCCGGATTTTACATCGCCCCTTACCTCTCCTTTCACACTTCGAACACCAATCATAATGGTCTGAACTTCGGACAAAGAGGGGTTACCAACCACTGTAATTTTATTTTTTAGCTTTGTAGCGTCGGGTTCATTGATTGTATATGGGATTGTATTTCCAACACCTGTCACACCGTTTTGCCTATCTACATTTCGTTTTAGCTTAGCATTGGTAAGTACAGAGAAAGGAAAATCGAACATATTCTCGGGATACCAAACTTTTTCACGATCAGAACTTACTTCACTCACATATTTTCCCTCTGGTGTTAACCGTAATGGAATTTCATACTCGTAATAGTTATTGACCATATCTGATCCCAAACGAATGAAACACGACAACTGATTGTCTTGCAAATTGGTATTATCGTTTAGAAGTTTTTCGGCATGCACAAACATTTGTAAACGTTTGTATTGGCGCATATCAAAATTGGTATTTTTATATACTGCACGAGCATCACCCGGCGATAGATCGGTAACACGCAGAACCATCGCCTGCTCATTTAGTTGCAATAATTGCTGTTGTCCCGGATCGGTTTCGCGCGTCACGCCCGGAGGCAAGACATAATTTACAGGAGACTTTTTACCATTTTCCTCTATATTTACAGCCTGAACATCCAATTTCCCAGCAGATATTGGTAGGGTACCGGTAGGATAAAGCGTTTGGTCAAAATTACGCCACTCACCACGAACCAAATCCATAGTTGCAAAACGTAAATGCGTTTCTTTTTCAAAATTAGTAAGAAACATTCTAATAAATCGGATGGATTTAAAATTACGAATGCTTCCAATTTTGTCGTCATATTGTCGAACAGGAATCTTGAACTGATACCATTTTACAGGCACTACATCCCCATCTTTAAGCTTTACATCAGCAGTTACAATATCGGTAATATGGTTGTCACCAATATTCATCAAGGCTTTATTTAAACGAATGCGGTATTGATAATACTTTTCGTATTCGTTCAAAGTGTTGTCCTGATTTATATCTTCCTGATCGGGTAATGAAGTAGCGGATGACCCATAAATATCTGTCGAAGTAGTTTCGGGCGAATTACCTTCAACCCCATTATAATGTTTGTAACGGGCAAGTACCCCGAGGGTATCAGTATCATAATCGCTACCACGATAGAAATGGTAATTATCGCCAGCAGGATCTCTTAATGGTGAAAATGGGTCATTTTGAAATCGTTGTTTTGCATCAGGTGATAGCTTTGCACTAATACCTGTAACATAATCTTTGTATGTAGAAAACTGGAATTCATTTGCGTCAGAAAGACCATCCAGTCCCACATCCTGATTCTGCCGGGCTCCTGCTGTATTATCGAATGCGCTAACCGTCGATTGTATCTTTGGAACAACACCCCACACTGTTTTTTCTGCCTTGCTAATATCACCATCAAGTGGCAATCCTTGCTCAAACGACTTCTTTCCATCTTTCAGAACATCTTCACTTACGTCTCCCAGATTAAAGTACAAATCGCCACCTTTGTCGCTGTTTGCTTTATCATTTATAAATGGATCCATCATCCAAAACTCGATGTATTCGATGTTCGAAGTTTCGAAATCGCTGGCACTTGCATCCAACTTCCGCATAATTCCACCCCAACGGTTTTTAGGATTAGCCAGTGTTCCATCGGCATTCATCCCTGCCACATCAAGATTATAAGGTCCGCGTTCTGTAGGATAATATGATAAATTCAGCACCGTCATCCTCGAAGTTTGTCCTTGGGGGGTCATTCTGTTGGGAAAAATTTCCTGTTCGAGCACCGTACGTATTAAATGATTCGATTGAATCTTATCATCCCGCAAATATTGAGGCGTAGCACTTACGTTAGAGTTAAATATCGGATCGACTAAATACCATGACATCAGCGCACGGTTCTTTCCGTATTCAACATCGTTGCTTTTAGCAGCTTCGGGGAACAAAGCATTTGCGCCGGGGTTATAAGGCGTGCTGGCCAGATACCAACTAAACGGATAATGAATATCTATAGTCGTTTTGGTCGATTCAAAGTCGTCGAGATAAGCTAAACCCGCAGATCCAATCACATTGGAATGTCCAGGTATTAACTGTGCAAATTCGGCATTCAATGCTATAGTCGATGGTTTAGTGGCATTTACAAACGGGAGTTTATCAAGCATATTTGTAATCCATTGCGACTCGGTGCGCCACGAGGTATTCATCCCCCAAATAGTATTAGAGATGGGTTCACTCCCGGTATTCACTTTGGTGGTAAGCGGCATTTCCGACAAGTGCATAACTGTACCACCCAAGCTAAAATCCTTATTAAATTTATACTCTAAATGCGTACCAACCAACGATTTTCGTTGCATGCTAAACATGGATTGGTTTTCCAGCTTCACATCAATTTTTGTTTTGGACTGCACCAAAGCCTGGTCGATAATGGAAACTGTACCCATGGTATAATCCACCGTGTAGTCTTTATTTTCAATCAGCGTAACACCACCGGCAGTAACCGTTACCGATCCACGCGGTATATTCATAGCGTTCAGGCGTATTTCGGAGGTCGCGCCGCTGGTACCTTTGTATTCTCCTACCAGGCGGAACTTCTTTTTATCGCTATAGCTCTGTGCTACAACCAGTGTAGAGTCATATAGTTCCTGAAATACATATTTTTTTGCAATGCTTGCATTTCCTATTTTGTCCAAAAGGTGTTTACCAAAAGGCTCCAGAACAGGAAAAACTATTCGCCCGGAGGATGAAAGTGCCGTATAACCTTCCACAAAGTCAAACTTTCCGTCCCTGTTGAGATTTCCTTTTGTATCCAATCGATCTAGGTTCATCACCCGAAGCAATAGTTCATTTTTAACATTACCTTCTGTCAGATATTGCATATCTGTGCCAACAGAGTCGTTACGATAGACGATATTCAATTTAAAATTATCCGGTTGAATTTCCAAAGCCCCCAGATTATAAACATTTTTCATCATCAAATCCCACAATGCCAACTGAGGAGATTGCGCTGTGGCTTTCAGCAGCTTCACAACCAATGCATTCGGGGCCGCAACATTATCGGTAGAAAATTCACCCACCTGATACACTTGTCCGCCATACGAATACTCATATGCCACCCCAAGTACCTCATCGGGATTCAAGGTATTGCGCAAAGAAATAAATCCCAAACTAGGATTCAGCGTATATTCGGATGGTTCCAATCTGCGGGCGCTTTCTATTTTTTCGTAATCTTCGCCACCATTAATTCCATATACGCCCAAACTTGAAGAGAGAACATTGTTTGCTCGTTGCACATCGCGCACTCCATCAATGGCTGTAACTTCATCGTAAAGCGTATTGACTTTATTCTTTGGTAGCTTTACCGTACCATTTCTGGTCCAGTGAGAGTTATCGATTACATCGGCTTCACCCAAATCCATAAAAGCAACAATATTCCTTGCCTGATCGTAGTTTCCACGTTTATTAGTAACCCAAACCTCCACTCTTTTAATGGTAATACCCGACGAAATCAAGGGTAATTGGCTCATTGATTTCTCGTAATTGTCGCGAAAATAATGCGCTAAAAAGAAGTGCCGGTTTTCATCGTATGCATCGGCATCTATATCAAATTTTGTAGTTTGCGTTCCACCTTTTGAACTCACAGTTTGTGTTTGCGATTCTTGTTGTGATGCAAGAGCAGTGACGCTTAGTTTTCCAAACTGCAATTCGGTTTTCACCCCAAAAAGCGCAGTGCTACCTGAAATCAGCGAACTGTTCAGTTGCATGCTTACGTTACCAGCCTCAATGCTTTTAATAATATCATCTTCTTTCCCTTTGTAGGCCAGCTTCACCATTTTCTGATCAAAATCGAAACTGGACTCGGTATTGTAATTCAGCCCGAAATTCAATTTATCACCCACATTACCGGTTACATTCAGCTGTATTTTTTCATCGAAGTCAAAGATATTCGACTTTCGCATCCGTTCGGTGAGTGCCGGATTATTTATTTTATTGCTCTTGAACCCAAACACCAACTCGGCCGAACCTTGCGTTTTTATTTGCAAACCGCCCGGGCCAAAAACCTTATCAGCAGGCCCAAGACTGAACTTGATATCCGATTTGGAAAATTTATCTTCATTATTTACCTGTGCTTTGGAGTTTTTTTCCTTCCAATATCGCTGCAAATCAAGCTTGGCCGAGAAGTTACGATACTCTTCCGGGGTCATGGTAAATGGAGTGGAAATATCCGTTTCGCCCACCTTAGAGCGCAGAACATAATTGCCCGTTCGGGTATCGTATTCGAAACCGGACTTTACATTAGCCGGTTGAGGGGCATCCATCGGATACTTAGCATTCAAGTCCTCGTAACTATCCTGCGTGTATTTTTTTATGGGAAAGGTAGTGGAAGTTGTTTTAATTGTATCTGATACAGGTACTGCATTGTCGGGCGCGGGTGGCTCAACATTGTAACTATCTACAGGACTTACAAATGCATAAGCCGAACTGAGTACTAAGCCACAGATGAATAATACAGGAAGAAGTTTTTTTGTAAAAATCATAAATTTCAAGACTAGCACACTTTTACAAGCAGCACTAAAAACGCACGTTGGATTAGGTAATTCTTTTTAGAACGAAGAAACTTTATAACATTTTCAGAGCTAACTTAATCAATTGCTCCACTTTCAAAGTCGGTTGATCTTTTAAAATACGATCCACCACTTTTTGCGAAGCAGCCGAAGCAAAACCAAGCATGACCAATGCCGACACCGCTTCTTCTTTTTGTTCAGAATGTATGTTTACAGCCGCGTTAGGGAACTCGCCGCCACCCACATTCTTTATAATTTTATCTTTTAAATCTACAATTATACGTTGAGCTGTTTTTGTACCAATGCCTTTTATAGCGTTCAAGGCCACTACATTGCCGGTGGCTATCATTTCCTGAATTTCCTGCGCGGTATATGACGACATAATGACGCGGGCCGTGTTGGCGCCAATGCCCGATACTGAAATCAACAACAGAAACAACTGACGTTCGGCTTGAAACCTGAAACCATATAACACGTGAGCATCTTCGCGGATAGCTTCATACACGAACAATTTAGCTGAAGTTTGCTCACCTAAAACAGAAAATGTAGGCAAAGTAATGTTGATAAAATAACCAATTCCACCAACTTCTATCACTACATAAGACGGCGTTAGTTCGGCTATTTCACCCTTGATATAATCTATCATTATTTTTCTCCTTTTTAAGTTCTTAGCATATGTTATATTTAACTTGCAAAGATACTGATTAATTGTTATAAGCCCAAAAGAAACAGCAGGCTTAGCATTTTTATTTACAATAAAAACAACTAACGTTTTTATTTGCTAAAAAGTACAAACGCAGTGTTAATTAAAAAGTAAATATACAACAAAGTTTACATTCATCCGTTGAGACCCACTTTAACGAGGGAAAACGTCTTTTAAGCAGGTGAGTACAAGCCTCTAATTTACATTAAATTAACGACACAATTAAAACAAAGTGCTTAAACCTGTGTTATTAAATCATATTGAAATATCCACTTTCATTTTAAACGCTAAAAAAAACACCACATGAAAAGAACCGGTTTATCACTTATCTTACTCTTAGCTTGCAGCACGATTGTATTCGGGCAATTTAAACAAACACCCTTGCCTTACAAATACAGTGCGTTGGAACCTTATATCGATAGCACAACGATGTACATTCACTTCAACAGCCACCACGCTGCGTACTGTACCAATCTGAATAAAGCACTGGAGAAATACCCCGAATTGTACAAAAAAAGTGTAGTTGAATTAATTCAGAGCCTCAACGAACTTCCGGCTGATATTCAAACCGCGGTGCGCAACCAGGGCGGTGGATTTTACAATCACAGTCTTTTTTGGACTATGATGGCACCAGCGGGTACAGCACCTATGACGCCAAAGTTAGAAAAAATCCTATCTGAAAATTTTGGAAGTGTGGATGCCTTTAAAATTGAATTCGAAAAAGCTGCTGCTTCGAGATTTGGGTCGGGTTGGGCATGGCTCATCAAAGAGCCATCAGGCAAACTTCGCATCATCTCCACTGCCAATCAGGACAGTCCGCTACTACCTATGGCCGAAGTAAAAGGCAAACCGGTACTAACACTCGATGTTTGGGAACACGCTTATTACCTGAAATATCAATCGAAACGTGCCGCCTATATCAAAGCATTTTGGAATGTGGTGAACTGGACGGAAGTAGAAAAATTAATTGCATCGTAGAGTCGCACTGAGTGCGACTTAGCATTATAGAAAATAGAAAATCCCGCGAATGTGTTTGCGGGATTTTTTTGTATTTATTTTTAGACAGTTGGCTTATAAACATTCTACACAATCAAAGAACCAACTACCGCTTTTATTTCCGCAGTAAGTTCTTGTGGTGCCACGTGTAATTGCAATCCTCGCTTTCCGGCACTGACATAGATATTCTCAAAGTCGCGATAGCTATCATGTATAAAAGTGGGGAATCGTTTTTTCATGCCCAAAGGCGAACACGCCCCACGTATATATCCCGTAATGGATAATAAATCTTTCATCGGAATCATCTCACAGCTTTTATTGCCCGAAATCTTCGCCGCCTTTTTCAATTCCAACTCCTCGGCTCCGGGAATGATACAGACAAAAAATCCTGTCTTATCCCCTTTCAACACTAGTGTTTTGAAAACAGCTTCTACCGGCTCATTCAATTGTTCGGCTACATGCACCGCGCTCAAATCAGTTTCATCTACCTCGTAAGCTATTAATTCGTAACGAATTTTCGCTCTATCAAGCAACCGGGCAGCATTTGTTTTTTCGATTGACATAAATTGTTTTTGCTAAAAAAACTACAACAACTACAAAACCTATATTCCCCTGCAAATATAATATTTAATTTCTCATAAAAACGAATTGCATCTGGTTACAACTGGCAACTAACAAGATCGTCCAATTTCTGAAAGAATAGTCTAATAATTATACAGATTTCATACTTTTCTATTATCTTTCGGACAAATTTTAAACAATGAAGTTTTTATGGAAAAAATAAGCACCACAGAAGTCCTTGACTGGGCAAAAGACTTTCTTGCCAAATCAGAAAAAGAAATTACCAGCGACGAGTTGAAAGAACAAAAAAAGTACGCTATCCTCATTCAGAATCCGAATGATAAAACGCTACTTTCGAAAATGCTCGACGAATCGTCGCAAATACACGACAACAAATTATTAGCACGTCGCATGAAGGTGCTGATCGAACGATACGGTGTACCGAAGTTTTTCAGTTCCACCGATGCTTTCCTCCTTAAACTCTTCACTTCCTTTGGCTATTGGTTCGACTTTATAGCCGTCCCTATTTTCAAACAACGCCTCCGCTCCGACACATCCAAAGTGATTATCAACGAAAAGGCATCCTTTTTAAACCACCATCTCACCGAACGTCGCAAGCAAAAAATTGGTCAAAACGTCAATCTGTTGGGCGAAGTGGTACTCGGAAACGGAGAAGCCAATCACCGCTTCGAACATTATCTGGAAGCACTCAAAGATCCGCAAATAAATTATATCTCCATCAAAATTTCGGGCATCTACGCGCAAATAAACCCGCTCAACTATGCCAAAAACAAGGTGGATTTGTGCGAACGACTGGCTCGCATCTACCAACAATCTATCGAATATCCATACACCGACGACAATGGTATCGCCCGCTCCAAGTTTGTGAACCTGGACATGGAAGAATACAAAGATGCCGAATTGACGCTCGATGTGTTCAAAACAGTGCTGGCTTTACCTCAATTTAAAAACTACTCTGCGGGCATTGTTATTCAGGCTTATTTACCTGATGCGTGGAACTTGCAAAGCGAGCTACTGGCATTTGCTAAAGAAAGATTTGCAAATGGTGGAGCACATTTAAAAATGCGCCTGGTAAAAGGGGCGAATCTTCAAATGGAAAGCATTGTTTCGTCGCTCAAAGGATGGGAAAATCCGGTGTTGGGCAGTAAAGTGGAAGTGGATGCCAATTACCTACACATTCTCGACCGTGCTCTTGAACCCGAAAACGCGAAGGCATTGCACGTGGGGGTTGCTTCGCACAATTTTTTCAGCATTGGCTACGCCTACCTGTTAAGCAAAAAAATGGGCTTAGAAGAACTGGTTACCTTCGAGATGTTGGAAGGAATGGCCAATCACTTACCTCGCGTGATGCGCAACATGGGCAAGCAAATTATTTTGTACACGCCGGTGGTAAAAAACGAACATTTTCTCAATGCGGTATCCTATCTTGTTCGCAGACTGGATGAGAATACCGGAAAAGATAATTTCCTCAGCTATTCATTCAACCTTAAATACGACAGCAAACAATGGCATTTTTTGCAACAACAGTTTATGGATGCCTATGGCATGAAAAACAAAATTGAAGCAAAATCCTACCGAACACAAAACAGGCTGACCCCCTACCCCTTGAAGGGGGTTTCAAACGCAGTATCGAATAACCCTCAACAAAATGAACTGTCAACTGCAAACTATCAACTATCCACTTTTAGGAACGAGCCGGATACCGATTTTGATTTAAATCAAAATCGTTTATGGGCAGACGGTATCCGCAATCAGTGGAAGAAAACCGCTGCCGATAAGCCCTACGCTATTCCCGTACAGATTGGCGAAAAAGAATTCACTTCAGATAAAAAACTGCGCTACTTCGATCGTAGTCAGACACAAGAAATCTGTGTTTGCGAAGCCAGTGTCTCGAACATGGAGCAAGTAAAAGAAATCATTTCCACAGCCGAAACAGACGCATCCAAATGGCGCAGCACTTCTCTGGACGATCACAACCGTATTCTTCATCAGGTAGCCGAGAATCTTAGCAACGACCGCGGTAATTTGATTGGTTGCATGTCGGCCATTACCGGCAAAACATTTGGCGAGGGTGATATAGAAATATCTGAAGCCATCGATTTTTGTCGTTACTATCCAGTCAGCATGAATGCTTTTACCGAATTGAACACCATTGCCTGTACCCCAAAAGGCATTGTGCTGGTTATTCCTCCGTGGAATTTCCCATTAGCCATTCCAGTTGGCGGTGTAGCAGCTGCTTTGGCGGGTGGAAACACAGTAATTCTGAAACCAGCATCCGTAGCCTTGCCTGTAGCGTGGGAGTTTGCTAAATCGTTTTGGACTGCCGGCGTACCCAAAGACGCATTGCAGGTAGTGTGTACCGACGGTCGCGAACCATTGACCTACCTTACCGCCCATCCGTCTATCAAACACATTATCCTCACGGGTGGAACAGATACTGCTTTCCGTCTGTTGGAAAACAACCCCGCCTGTCCACTCTCGGCCGAGACCGGTGGTAAAAACGGCATTATCCTCACCGCTAGTGGCGATCGTGACCACGCTATTCAGAATATTGTAACATCGGCATTTAGTAATGCAGGCCAGAAATGTTCGGCTTGTTCGTTGCTATTGCTCGAAAAAGAAGTGTACAACGACCCTGATTTCAAAACAAAACTCACCGATGCGGTAACAAGCTTGCAAGTTGGTGGCGTATGGAATGGCGGCAATGTTGTTGGTCCCATGATTACCAACGAAAATGAAAAACTGCTACATGCAATCAACCATCTGGAAGAGGGCGAATGGTGGTTGGTGAAACCTGAGTTCGTTGACGAAAAGAAATTTATCCTGAAGCCGTCGGTAAAATGGGGCGTAAAACCGGATAGCTTTACATTTAAGAATGAATTATTTGCACCGTTGTTGGCCGTTGTCTGCATCGATGATCTGGATCATGGCATCGACTTATTGAACAATCATACCAATTTTGGACTGACCTCCGGGCTTCAGAGTTTGGACGAAACTGAGCAACACCACTGGAGAACAAATATCGAAGCGGGCAATTTGTACATCAATCGAGGCATCACAGGGGCAATTGTCAACCGTCAACCATTCGGCGGAATGAAGCGGTCGGCCTTTGGCGGTGGTATCAAAGCTGGGGGTCGCAACTATGTTTCATGCTTTGTAAACATTGTCGAAAATTCGGAATATAAAGCAAAAGAGATAAAGGACAACGCATATAAATCTTTTGCAAGCATGCTGAATGTAAAAGAAAACACACGTTTCCAAACTGCAGTAGAAAGCTATTTGAAAAACTGGAACCATGAATTTTCGTTGGAACTCGACATCAACAATCTACTCGGCGAGCGCAACACCTTCCGCTATTTGCCGCTGAAAAGTATGGCACTACGCGTGCAAGCTACTGATGAATTGAGTGATCTATTCATGATACTATCGGCTGCTGATATTGTGGGAACCCGCATCACCCTGAGCATTGCCCCCGAAGATTACAAGTTGGAAGTGCTGAAAAATTGCATCAACAAAGAATGTGACATTCTTATTCAATCGGAAGCGGAATTTCTGGAAGAGATGGACGACTACGAACGTATCCGCACTTGCAGTCCTGACATTTCAAAAGAAATGATACTCAAAGCTGCTCAACTTGGGAAATATATAGCCAAGGCAAAACCCATCATCGAAGGACGAGTGGAATTGCTTCACTACCTAAAAGAGCAAAGCATTGCGTTCGAATATCATCGCTACGGAAGTATTACCGAAACGGTGGAAACGAAAGATTGATATACAATACACGCGCATAATCAAAAAAATAAACGCCTTCTGATTATTTCAGAAGGCGTTTATTTTTTACAAACTCACTATAAATTATGAATTGTGCATTATGAATTGTATTAATTTTCCTCTCTCATCAAGAACCGACCACTTCTGCGGGTTTGTTGTTTCAATAAAATAGTGCGATTACCGGTTGTTTTCTCCACTATCTCATCCGAAATACCACGAATGGTAAGTAATTCCAGGCTGTCGTTATAATTCACATTGAAATCATTTCCCAATTCGTCCAACGCTCCTGACAGATAACGCGAGTTATCCACGCAAACTGAAATACTAATGGCTGAACTTTGAATCAACGAAACTTTCAACCGGTGCTTGTTCATAACAGCAAATGCTTTCGAAAGACTTTCTTCCAATACAAATGAGAAATCGCGCGGGCGCACAGTGATGAGCACTTGATTCTTACGCAAAATAAGAACCGGAACATCGATCGGCTTTTCAGTGGTAGCTTTAATCACTGAACCAGCTTCAGCAGGACTTCCAAACGGACGAACAAACAAAGGAATATTCTTGTTTTGCAGTGGCTTAATCGTTTTCGGGTGAATAATCTGAGCACCACTGTAGGCCAACTCCACTGCATCAAGGTAGGTCATTTCTGGAATAAGCACTGTCTTTTCGAACAAGCGTGGATCGGCATTCAAGATACCCGGTACATCTTTCCAAATAGAAACACTTTCGGCATTCAATAAATTTCCAACCACAGCCGCCGAATAATCAGAACCCTCGCGACCAAGTGTGGTAGGATCGCCCTTAATATTGGCTCCTATAAAACCTTGACCTAGATAAATACGGTTCTTGCTAAAATCAGCCACTTTTTGCAAACGTGCTTGTGAATCATCCATGCGCACATTGGCTTCACGGTAATTACTATCCGTCACCAACAGTCCGCGCATATCCACCCACTCATTGGCAATGTCCGATTCGGCCAGGAAGGCCGACACAATGCGGGTAGAAATAACTTCGCCATAAGACACCAATCGGTCGTACCATCGATCATATTCATCACCAACTCCTTCAGTCAGATACGTTCTAAGCTCAGCAAAAAGAGGTTCAACGGCTGCATTCCCTTTGGTTTTATCGGCAAAAAGCTCGGCAATAATTTCATAATGATAGTTCTCCACTTCGGCAAGCTTTGCCAACGAAGCTTTGCGATCGGCTTTCATAAAAAAATCCAGCACCACTTCCATGGCATTAGTGGTTTTACCCATGGCCGACACCACGATAAATAAATTATCACTTACGCCCGAAACAATGTGAGCAATGTTCCTAATCCCTTCTGCTGAGCGCACCGACGCTCCACCAAATTTGTAAACTTTCATTTCTTTATAAAATAGTTGATTAGTTTTATTAGTCTATTATTCCATATTTTTCATTCCCACCAACCGATCGTATCGTTCGCCCCAGGCACGATGATAAACATAAATGGAGTATTGATTTTTTGTCTCCCAGTGATTGCCATCAATTCGCTCGGGCGAAGCTTTGGTTGTCCCTTTGGGCACAAACCAATATTGATAGTTGTAACCACCTTGTTTTAGCAATAAGGTTTGTGAATAAGCGCCTGCATCCACATCATATTTTAACCGAGAAACGTCATCAAGCAGGTTATAATTAAACTCACCACCCAAATAAACCTGCCCATCGAAAAAGGGTTGTTTTACAGGCAGATTGACGAGCACATACATATAATCGGCTTCAGTATCATTATCATTCGCACGCTGCATGTTCACCACAAATTTTCCATTCACATCCATCTCCTGCATATACAACTTTGAGGTTTGAATTTTATCATCATAGAGCTTAGCGTGATAAAAACCTTGTTGAAATTTAACGCCAGCGACACCTACCCCGGCAGCATAAACCGACGAAATATCGAAACGGTGATACTCATATCCACCATCAAAAATCAACATTTTATTATTGATATAACATAATTTCGAACCGGAAAAATAGGTCGGTTTAAGATCCGAAACCTGGTTGTCGAACCTATTATTTTGTCGCACTATCATTCTAATTTCACTAGCTGCATCACGAACCGGATAACCGCTCAGGTTCACTTCAACATCCAATTGCTGCAATCGTTCGTTCACTTCTGTGTCGGTATTACCTCTCAAATTTGCTGTAATATTTATCCGTGGCTCAACAATCGAGAAACAAGCGCAGGCAATAGGTTTATCTGTTTGATTATCCTCATAAATCTCCACCACATAATTACCCGATAATTTAAAATTCATATCATCATTAGGTAAATTAAGCTTGTAATGAGTATATAAAAAAGTAGTATTCAGTGATTGCACATAATCGGTTATATTGCCGGTGGTAAACCCGGCTATGTATTCGTTGGAGTTCAAACTAGAAAGAGTCCAATCGGCATTGCAGTGCAGCACCTTATAGCTGTAAGAATGTGCTTCGTGCGACATCTCGTCGAAACTCAGTTGCAACACCGACGAGCCATTCAATTCAATGATTGGCAAGCCCATTGTTTCGCCCTGCATATTGATTTGAAGCGTTTTAATATTGGGATGAAATAATTGAGTACGATAAACAGTTTGCGCCGTGAGGCTCAAACAGACCGAAATGGAAAGTAAGAAAAATAGTTTTTTCATGCTTTGGCTATTTGCCGAAAACGTTAGCAATTTTCGAGCCACAAAAATAAGGAAATTAAGGCAAATAATAGAATGTATAGCAATGAATTATAAGGAATAAAAGGGTATAATTTCAAATTGAACGAAAAACTAAAACCCCAAATTCTATCCCGACAATTCAGCATGGCGATTTTATCAATTTTACCATTTATATCTTAAACTAATTTATTCCTAATAAAAGTTGAACGAAAAACTTTGGCACAGAAATTGAAATATGTCCATTACAATCAAATCAACATTCTAATCCTTTTAAAATAAAACATTATGAAAACAAAATTATTTACAATAGCCCTTAGCGTAATTTTCGCACTTAGTTTGAGTATGCCTACCGAAGTTTCAGCACGTAATCATAGAGTTCCCTTCTGGGCTCCGGCTCACGGTTACAGAGCACAAACACGACAAGTTTATTTTCCGGAGTATAATATGTATTATGACATTCAACGAGGAACGTATATTTCTGTCGACAATGGAAGATGGAGTGCAAGCCTGAACTTACCAATCCGATTCGGAAACGCGAACTTTCGTAACGCACGATATGTAGAATTAAATGTCAATTCCCGCGCACCTCAATGTTATAATGATGACCAAAGAGGATACAGATCTGATGATCGTTACTATAACGACAACAGACGGTACAATAACGATGACAGAAGATATTCGGAATACAACAGTCGCAACGACAGACGTGAAGATCAATATAGAAACAACAATGATGACAGACGCTACAACAACCGCGAAGAACGTGAAAATCATAACGACCGTGACGATGACTAAAAGATAAGTAACTATCTCATTCAAAATCAAAAGAACTCCTGCAAACGAAAGATTGCAGGAGTTCTTTTTGCATACACATCGAACTAAATAATAGAATTACAAAACATTAAATCACGAAGACTCTATTAAAAATAAACAGTCTATTACACGCACCCAAAACTTATCAACATCTACTAAGTTTTAATGATTATCCATCCTCTTCTCTCGCTCAAAATCCGTTACTTTGTACAGTATGAAAGAAGAAATCCTCGAAAAACTTAAAACACTGGCTGAGTCGGCAAAGTACGATGTTTCGTGCTCGTCAAGCGGTACCACGCGGAAAAACACTCCGGGTGGCATTGGCAGCACAGCTGGCTGGGGCATTTGTCATAGCTTCACCGAGGACGGTCGCTGTGTATCGCTTCTTAAAATAATGCTAACCAATTACTGTATTTACGACTGTGCTTATTGTATCAACCGTAGAACAAATGATATCCGACGCGCCACTTTTTCGGTAGAAGAATTGGTGGAACTCACCATCGAATTTTATCGCCGTAACTATATCGAAGGATTGTTTCTCAGCTCAGGAGTTATCAATAATCCTGATTACACCATGGAGCGAATGGTGCGGGTGCTGAAACAACTGCGCACAGTGCATCGCTACAATGGTTATATTCACATGAAAAGCATCCCCGGAGCCAGCGAGCAATTGGTACGCGAAGCCGGTTTGTATGCCGATCGGCTGAGCGTAAACATTGAAATCCCAACCGAAGAAAACCTAAAAATGCTTGCCCCTGAGAAAGACCATAAAAGTGTTTTTGCTCCGATGCTCTACATTCAGCAAGGGGTACTGGAAAGTGGTGAGGAACGACGAAAGTTTAATTCGGCACCACGGTTTGCGCCAGCCGGACAAAGTACTCAAATGATTATCGGCGCTACCGACGACAGCGACAAACAGATTCTTAATATATCTGCATCAATGTATCAACAACCCAGTTTGAAACGGGTATATTACTCGGGCTACATCCCCATAAATACGAATGACAACCGACTACCGGCACTCGTCAAACCACCATTGGTACGCGAAAATCGGTTGTACCAGGCCGATTGGCTAATGCGTTTTTATGAGTTTAAAGTAGATGAAATTGTCGATGATAAGTTCCCTAATCTCGATTTAGAGATAGACCCTAAACTGGCATGGGCGTTACGTCATCCCGAACATTTTCCGGTGGATATCAACAAAGCCGATTATTCGCAGATACTACGGATACCAGGCATTGGAGTAAAATCGGCAAAACTGATGGTTGTTACCCGCCGATACAGTCGTTTAAACTCCGAATCGTTGAAAAAGATGGGAGTGTCGTTGAAAAAGGCACAGTATTTTATTACTTGCAACGAACTAGCAGCTTTTAACGTTAATGATACTTCGCCTGAATATGTTCGTCGATTACTCACCGAGAAAAAAATGGCAAAAGGAAAAGATAACAGGCAACAAACGGCTTTACTATTTCCTGAATAAAAAATGATTATCTTCCACTACGATAAAACTTTCGAAGGCTTACTAACAGCTGTATTCGATGCGTACAACCGCAAGACTTTCCCCGACAAATTGTTGGGGTTGGAGGAACTTGAGCCTTTGTTTGTGGACGAGAGTTATACACTAGTGACTGACGAAGAAAAATCCGGTCGCGTGTGGAAAGGCTTGACGAAAAAACTTTCGCCCATCACCCGGAACATGCTCTCCTACGTGTGGATGTCGGAACTACAGGGGAGCGACGAATTGATTTTTCGCTATATTCGTAAGGCACTCGACAGCAAACACTCCATAGAAATGAATTTTGCCGACGATGATGTATTGCAAATGCGCAACGTGGCACAGAAGGTAAACAAAGAAAAGTGTCGATTGATAGAACTGGTGCGTTTCCAAAAAGCAGCCGACGATATCTTTTTTGCTCCCGTATCACCCGACCATAATTCTTTACCACTCACTCTAGAGCATTTCACCGACCGCTTTGCCGACCAGAAATGGATAATATACGACACCAAACGAAACTACGGTTATTATTACGATATGAAAACCGTCACCGAAATGACGTTCAACAGCAACGACCTGTTCCCCGAAGGTAAGTTGGATGAGAAACGAATGGCTGAGGATGAAAAACTGTTTCAGGAACTATGGAAGGGTTATTTTAAATCGATGACCATCAAAGAACGCATCAACCTGAAGCTTCAACGGCAACACATGCCCCAACGCTACTGGAAGTATCTGACAGAGAAACAAGAGTAATACAAAGTAAGCTATCCTTTTACATCAAACGCATCAGCATCCTTCCATACCGCGAATTTCTCCCTATACCGTTGCAGCGGTTCCTGTTGCAGATCATAAGTTTGTATAAAAGTTGCATTTTCGGGAAAATTCAATATCGTATTGGCTTTGAAATCAATCAAGGTAGAATGTCCGTTGTAATCAATACCCTGTCCGTCCACACCTATCCGGTTCACACCACACACGTAAGCCTGATTCTCAATAGCACGAGCCTGCAGTAAAATATCCCAGTCGACGATGCGACGTTCAGGGAAATTAGCGACATAAATCAATAAATCGTATTCATTATCTACATTGCGCGTCCATACCGGAAAACGAACATCGTAACACACCATTACACAAATATTGAACCCACAATAATTTACAATCATTCGTTTATCACCGCCTGTGAAATGCTTGTGTTCTCCACCTTTGGTGAATAAGTGACGCTTATCGGCCGTTACAATTTCACCCGTTGGAAAAACAAAAAATGCCCGATTGTAATTTAGTCCGTTCTCGGTAGCAATAAAACTTCCGGTAATGGCCAGTTTATATTTTATTGCCCATGCCTTGAGTGTTTGCACCGTTTCACCATCCATCGTTTCGGCCAAATGAATCTTACCAGTACAAAAACCGGTAGTAAACATTTCGGGCAACACCACAAGATCAGTTTGCCCGGCTAAAGCAGCAAGTTGATCGGCTGTTTTTTGGAGGTTAGCGGCCTTATCGGCCCAGAAGATAACATCTTGAATAAGTGAAATACGCATTCGTATAGGTGTAATGGTTGATTTGTATAATGGTTGAACAGTTATTTAAATCATAAAGTTGTGAATCCACATACTTGTTAACCTATTAATTTAATCTTGAAGATGAAAATTAGCGGGATTACGAGCCGTCACATCTTGATAGTAATCTTGTATCACTTTCAAATCGGCATTCTCGTCACCTGTTGGGTAAAACACTTTGGTTATACCCATTTCCTTTTTCGCATAATCGAAATAGGCCAGTTGAATAGGCACATTGGCTTTTACTGCTATATAATAAAATCCCATTTTCCATTTCTTTACCAAACTTCGCGTACCTTCAGGTGTTATGGCTAAATGAAAAGTTTCTCTTTTATTAAACTCTTCGGCCATTTGATCAGTTACAGTAGTTCGTTTCGACCGATCAACCGGAACACCTCCTATTGCACTAAGAATGCTACCAAACGGAAAAAAGAACCATGATTTCTTCATCAAAAACGAAGCTTTACGTCCTAATGCCCAATAGGATAGTTGTCCAACAAAAAAATCCCAGTTGCTGGTGTGTGGAGCAATGCAAATTACACTTTTAGGCGGCTCAGGCACCGTGATTACAAATTTCCAACCGAGAGATTTCAATATAAAATTACTAATTTTTTGCATACAATTTTAGTTACACATAATGAATTACAAGTCTGAAAGATAACAAGAAACAGACTGGAAATCAATCTTCCATCTCAGTCAAACAGTTTTAATATTAATCAGCGGCAATGTTAAACAAATCAGCATTGGGCGCACAAAGTTAGTCCTTTTTGCCAAAATACAAGTTGTTGAAAACTATTTTCGTAATCAACGAATGAATTTGCTAACTTTGCAGACAGAAAGATGTAGCGTAAACATGTCAATGAGTTGATGTGTTCAAGCTTTTTCAAAATCATTTACAACAATTTATCGATTCAACATAAAATGGATTTTCCTTTTTTAAACGAACTCAACGAAAGTCAACAAAAAGCGGTTACCTATACCGGTGGTGCTTCGCTAGTGATAGCCGGTGCCGGATCGGGAAAAACGCGCGTATTGACTTACAAAATAGCTTATTTATTACAAACAGGCATGGCTCCTGGCTCCATTCTGGCACTTACCTTTACCAACAAAGCTGCCCGCGAAATGAAGGAGCGTATAGCCGATATGGTGGACATAAACACGGCCCGCTACCTTTGGATGGGTACTTTTCACGCCATTTTCTCGCGCATTCTGCGTTCGGAAGCGGAGCACATTGGCTACTCAAAAAACTTTACGATATATGATTCGGCCGATTCAAAAAGTCTGGTAAAGAGCATTGTGAAAGAGATGAAACTGGACGACAAACTCTATAAACACGGAGTAGTACAGTCGCGCATTTCGTATGCAAAAAACAACCTCATCACACCTGATGCATATCTGGGAAATACCGATTTGCTAAAGGCAGATAATGCTTCGCGCGTTCCATTGATAAAAGACATTTACAAAATTTACTGCAACCGTTGTAAACAAGCGGATGCGATGGATTTTGATGATTTATTGCTGCAAACCAATGTCCTCTTTCGCAATCACCCCGACGTTTTAAATAAATATCAAAACATATTCAAATATATTTTGGTGGATGAGTATCAGGACACAAACTTTGCACAATACCTGATTGTAAAAAAGCTGGCTGAACTGCACGAAAAAATATGTGTGGTAGGCGACGACGCACAAAGTATTTACTCCTTTCGTGGAGCAAATATTGATAATATTCTTCAGTTTAAAAACACCTACAAAAATGCGCAGGTATTTAAACTGGAACAAAACTACCGTTCTACAAAAACCATTGTCAATGCAGCAAACAGCTTGATTGACAAAAATTCGAAACAGATAAAGAAAACTGTCTTTTCCGAAAAAGAAGTTGGCAAACCGATAAAAATACTAAGTGTTTTTACTGATTACGAAGAAGGTTTCGTGGTGGCGAATTCGATTGCAGATTTGCGTCACTCGCAGAATTATCGCTTTCAGGACATTGCCATTTTGTATCGTACCAACTCGCAAAGTCGGGTTATGGAAGAGGCCTTGCGCAAACAAAACACACCTTATCGAATTTATGGTGGTTTGTCGTTTTATCAACGCAAGGAAATTAAAGACGTAATTGCTTATTGCCGATTGATTTGTAATCCGAACGACGAGGAAGCAATGAAGCGAATTATCAATTATCCAGCTCGTGGTATTGGCGAAACAACCGTCAATAAACTGATTGACTGCGCACAACTTCATGCAGTAAGCGCATGGGACGTATTGAACGACATGCTAAAATACAATTTAGCGGTAAATGCAGGCACCGCAAATAAACTAGCTCAGTTTAGAGCTATGATTGACATCTTTGCAGAACAAATTCCGACGCAAAACGCCTATGATCTTGTCAATAGCATTGTAAAAACGACCGGAGTCATCAGCGATACCTATATCGACCGCTCGCCTGAGAATATGAGCAAACAGGAAAACGTGCAAGAGTTGCTCAAGGCAATTCACGAGTTCTGTGAAGCAAGACAGCAAGCTGGCGAAAGCATTGCACTACTCCCTGATTATTTGGCGGAAATTTCACTACTTACTGATCAGGATACCGATAAAGAAACGGACAAAGACAAAATAACACTCATGACCGTTCATGCCGCGAAAGGATTGGAATTTAAAGCCGTTTTTATTGTCGGGATGGAAGAAGAACTCTTTCCTTCTCCCTTTTGCACACAGAGTGAACGAGAGCTGGAAGAAGAGCGCAGACTTTTCTACGTAGCCATAACTCGTGCCGAAGAACGTTGTTTTATTAGTTATTCAAAATCCAGGTTTAAAAACGGGAAGACAAACTTTTCGAATCCGAGCCGTTTTATCAGGGATATCGACGAGCAATTTTTGGATCTGCCCGTTGAGCCCAAGCCCAAACAAGCCCGCATTGGCGACTGGGACGATGATGTGGAAATTGAACGCAACCGGTTCAACAAACTGGCGTTCTCGAAACCGGTGATTGATGATAATTTCACAGCACCAATACCCAAACGACTGGTAAAAATTGAAAGCACAAAAGAAACTAAAATTCCAACAACAAACAGTTCGATTCCGGTAGGTGCATTTGTAAAACACAGCATGTTTGGCATCGGGAAAGTACTGGAAACAAGCACTGTGGACGGAAATGAAAAAGCAGACATTGACTTTGGCGAGAAAGGGCGAAAATCTTTATTGTTGAAGTTTGCAAAGTTAGAAGTGCTGAATTAGAAAAATGTTTATCTTTGTAACTACAAACATTGAAACGAACATTTATCTGAACAAATTTAAACAAATAAATAAAACTATACAATTATGGCTAAAACCGCAGAAGAGGTAAAATCACCTACCTCAGATAAACTAAAAGCATTGCAATTGGCAATGGACAAAATTGACAAAGACCACGGAAAAGGAACCATCATGAGAATGGGCGACACCCATGTGGAAGAAGTGTCATTCATCTCAACCGGATCGGTGGGATTAAACGTGGCTTTGGGCGTAGGTGGCTATCCCCGCGGACGTGTAATTGAAATTTACGGACCGGAATCATCTGGTAAAACAACCTTGGCCATTCACGCCATTGCCGAAGCACAAAAAGCCGGTGGTATTGCTGCATTTATAGATGCAGAGCATGCTTTCGACCGTTTCTATGCTGAAAAATTAGGAGTGAACATCGAAGAATTACTGATCTCACAACCCGACAATGGTGAACAAGCGCTGGAAGTAGCTGATCAATTGATTCGTTCTTCCGCTGTCGACATTGTGGTGATTGACTCGGTGGCCGCTTTGACTCCAAAAGCAGAGTTGGAAGGCGACATGGGTGATTCGAAAATGGGATTACAAGCACGTTTAATGTCGCAAGCATTGCGTAAACTGACTGCCAATATCAACAAAACCAACACTACCTGTATTTTCATCAATCAATTGCGTGAAAAAATTGGTGTTATGTTTGGTAACCCTGAAACAACAACCGGTGGTAACGCCTTGAAATTCTATGCTTCTGTACGTTTGGATATTCGCCGTATTGGTCAGTTGAAAGATGGTGATGAGGTTGTCGGTAACCAAACCCGTGTGAAAGTTGTAAAAAACAAAGTTGCACCACCTTTCCGTAAAGCTGAATTTGACATTATGTTTGGTGAAGGTATTTCTAAAACAGGCGAAATCATTGACCTTGGTGTAGAATACGGCATTATCAAAAAGAGCGGTTCGTGGTACAGCTACGGTGAAACCAAACTGGCTCAGGGACGTGATGCTTCTAAAACACTTGTAAAAGACAATCCTGAATTAGCGGCTGAACTGGAAGCTAAAATTGTGGAAGCTATCAAAAACAAATAAATTAGGTATCCCTAAAAACAGAATTCCGATTAAGCCAAAAAATGGGTTAATCGGAATTTTCTATTTATTGTAAACCTGAAGGAAAATTTCAAATAAATGCATCGGTCTTACTAATTCTCATTTCACAAGCCTTACAGTCAAAAGTCAGTTGATATACCTGATCATTATTTCTTAAGTACAAGGGCTCTTTAAACGTAGCTTTATAGCCTTCTTTCGGGCACCAACCCATGCTATATTTAATGCAATGTTTGCAATACATCAAAGGCACACCTTCCTCTGCTTTCACCTCGAAACCTGGCAGTACATCTTCCACACCATGCTCATGGTAGAACTCCTCTGACAACTTATTAGTTACATTTCCCAAATAAGATAATTGCGTAGTCGAGAAGGTTGCAGGCTTCGCTTCATGTTTCAATTCACGAACATAGGCAGCTGCTCTCACCTCATCCAATCTCTCTATGGCCAATCGACGCCATTCGCTTAATTGCGAAGCCTGAAAAAACCAGGGAGCATTTATTTCAATCTGAACATCAGCAGCTTCATAAATGGTATTTCCCAATTTAGAAAGCTGATTTTTAATATTATCATTTACAGCATCCGGCTTTTGAGCAGGCTGTTTGTCGCATCCGACTTCGAAAACGCTTGAAATTCCTTCTTCGTCGGTCAACAGAATCGAAAAACCGGTAGCTGTTTCTTTAAACGCAACCTGAAGTGCAATCTTTCGTTCGGAAGTTTTGCCCTTGAGTATTTTCTCAAAAGCCTGATCCTGATTACGATATAACATAACACCATCCGTAATCTTAGGCATTTCCGCCGGAAATATTTGCTTTCGTTCTACTCTGTTTACCCTAAATCCGGTCAAATCACCATGCTTATTTACAAAACAAAGTCCATCACCATTATTCAACAGCGTTCCATTCTGAACTTCAAAGAAGTTGCGACCAATATACGTCACTTTGCCTATCGGCTCACCTAGCGATTTCGGCGTATCTTTCTGAACAATATTAGCTTTACGATCGTGTAAAAAATAATCAGTATTACCACGACGAAAACTTTTTTCAGGATTTGGTTCAAATAAAATGGTCGTTCTTCCTGCCGATGCACGTTGAAAACGGAGATTGTTCTCCAGAATTGCATCTAATTTTTTTCGATAAAAGGACGTGATATTTTTTACATAATCAACATCTTTCAACCGCCCTTCAATTTTAAACGAAGTCACTCCTGCTTCCATCATCTCTTCCAACGAATCGGACTGATCTAAATCTTTCAACGAAAGCAAATGTTTATTTTTCACCAACACATTATCATCTGCATCCACCAAATGGTAAGGCAAACGGCAGTACTGCGCACATTGACCACGGTTAGCACTTCGTCCACAATTAGCCTGACTCATATAGCATTGACCGCTATAACTCACACACAAAGCACCGTGTACAAAAGCTTCCAACTCAACATCCGTTTGGGAAGAAATTTCAGAAATTTGTTTCAACGAAAGCTCCCGAGCCATCACCACACGCGAAAAACCAACATCCTGCAAAAAGCGAACTTTTTCTACTGTGCGGTTATCGGTTTGCGTACTTGCATGAAGTGCTATTGGCGGCAAATTCAGTTTCAAAATGCCCATATCCTGAATAATCAGCGCATCGGCTCCGCTATTATAGATCTCCCAAATCAACTTTTCAGCATCTGGTAACTGATCGTCGGTCAGCACTGTATTCAATGCCACCAATACCTTTACACGAAACTGATGGGCATATTGCACCAAAGTGGCAATATCTTCTATCGAATTTCCAGCTGCAGCACGCGCTCCAAACTGCGCTGCACCGATATACACGGCATCAGCCCCATGATTAATAGCCGCCAAACCACATTCAAGATTTTTAGCAGGAGAGAGAAGTTCGATATTTATCATAATAGGTAAGTGTCTCCAATTCTCATAAGGAAAATTGAAAATCGTATTTTTTATAATAGGAAAAATGTGTACTCGTATACAAGCTTACTCGTTCAGATATTAGTGAATCTTCGTCAAATCGTACGGAGTTTCCTGATATACAAAGTAGTTCAACCAGTTGGTGAACATTAAGTTGGCATGACTGCGCCAACGAACCAGCGGCTCATTATTTGGGTCATCGTTCAGATAGTAATTTTTAGGCAAATTGATATCCAATCCTCTTGCAACATCGCGCTTATATTCTGTATTCAAAGTATCCGGTGAATATTCGGAGTGGCCTGTAACAAAGAATTCACGACCATTGCGTGCCATTACGAGATATACACCTGCTTCAGGTGATTCGGACAACAAGGTCAATTCCGGTACACGGCGAATATCTTCTGCACGCACTTCGGTATGCCGACTATGAGGCACATAAAACACATCGTCAAATCCACGGAAAATTGGATTATGCTTTTCAAATTTCATATGCTCAAAAACGCCAAACATCTTTGCGTCGAGTGGATATTTATTAATTCCATAATGATGGTACAATCCCGCCTGAGCTGCCCAACAAATAAACAGAGTTGAAGTAACATGTGTTTTAGCCCAATCAAAGATGGTTGTTATTTCCGACCAATAATTTACTTCTTCAAATTCAAGTAATTCTACAGGAGCACCCGTAATAATCATACCGTCATAGTTGCTTTCCTTAATCTCATCAAAACTCTTATAAAAAGTAATCAGATGCTCAATCGGTGTATTTTTTGAAGTATGACTTTCCATATGCAAAAAATCAATTTCAATCTGCAGTGGTGAGTTTGAAAGTAAGCGAATCAAATCAGTTTCGGTGGTTATCTTCACCGGCATTAAGTTCAATATCACAATTTTAAGCGGACGAATTTCTTGAGTAGAAGCGCGTTCCGAGTCCATTACAAAAATATTCTCTTCACGAAGAACATCTACTGCCGGCAATGTAAATGGTATATTTAGTGGCATAATTTAGTCTATTGAGTTCATTGGTAATCAATTGAAACAAGTATTTCCAACCAATGATCCATTAATAATATTTACTGTATATTTTCCAATAATCGGAGCTTCCTACAAAATCGTATAAGAATGTATTCAGCTTTTCGAGTAATTTGGTCGACTTAGTTGGAACAGCCCAAACCTGCTGCTGCGCAAAGCCTATTGGCATTTCAATATCGATATTTCCATACTGATTTTTAAATTTTTCAGCCAGTTGAACCTCACAAATCGTATTCTTTATTTTTCCTTCGACCACCAGACGAATAAGCCTTTCAGCATTCATATTTTTCATTTCAATAATATGAATAGGAGCTGCAATATCATTTGATAAATGTTCCAGCAGAATTTTATTCGGCGAATTGGCTGCGATATAAACGGTATCATTAGCCAACAGAGTTTGCTTTGCAAGCACGTTTATTCTGCTCGAATCAGAAATCATATGCTGAACCAACACCTGGTGCGATGTAAATATCGGATCGGAATAGAGTAACTCTTTTTTCCATTGAGTGGTAGTAGGAATAAAATTAGCTATGAGGTCATAATCACCATCCTTAAGTCCTTCAACACATTTTTTCATGTCGTTTTGTTCGGTAACTACCAGCTCCACACCTAATGTGTCGGCAAATGCTTTGATTATTTCATACTGAAAACCGGAAACTTTATCACCATTTACTAAAAACCCGGAACTACTACTTTCAGTCACTACTGTAATTCTACCTGATTCTATAATTCCTTTCAAATCATGCTTTTGTTGATGTGCATGCCTAAAAAGGGAATAAATGCAGATCAGCAAAATCAATACAGCGACTAAGATTCCTATTTGTAGTTTTTTTTTCATTTCAAAATTAGAAAAAAGAAAATGTCAATCTGATTTTTTGACAGACAACTCATATCATACAATCAATAAATGCCGAAATGGAAATGGATTAATCATAGAAATTCCATGAGATACCAGTTTTTACGATAGCAGGATCTATCGGGTAATTAGGCATCGAGAAATAGGCAGTTTTCATAAACTTTTGATTTAAATGATAATACTCAACAAAAACTCGGGTACGTTTTAAATGAAAGTTTAAATACACATTCACAACAGGGAAATTACCGATTTTTACGTCCGACTGTGTATAAAACTGGCCAGTAGCAGGCATATACTTAGGTGCATAATAAGCAGTATTATAACGAACACTTGCGCCCAATTGCATACTCAACACGCTAAACCATTTATCATCATAATACAAATTATGATAAAGAGTCAGAGTTGGCAAAGGCAAAACGTCAGCTTGAGAACTTAACTGATACACAATATTATTTTCGAGCGTAAACTTTCCTACGTGAAAGTCTTGTTTTAAATTCAATGCAATAACCTGAACATTACCCGAATGCTGGTCCGGCAAACCTTCCGAATTGAAATAGATTAGTTGTGTGATATTCTCAACACCTACATTTATAGATAATGAACGGGTAGGGATAGAAAAAGTGCCACCAACATGGGTACGATAAGTACTGGCAAAATGATTCTCCCATCTAAAATGATTCGAATTATATGATTCTAAGAAAAATGAAGGCTTATCACTTCGAATAAATCCATTGGCAGTCAGCGAAATACTATCATTCCACAGCTTAAAGAAACCACCCATTGTACCTTCAATTCTAAAATCACCTGCTTTGTACCCTATTAAACTCAATTCGCCAAGTACATTGTAGCGAAAACGTTGACCTCGTTCTTTGGAGAGAATTCCACCTACTTTAGTTGTTGACTTAGAGACACTATTTACCAACGTATCTGTATTAAACGTATATTTCTGCATTTCATTTTCTACAAAAGCAGTCAGCCCAAAGTTCATCCATTTATTGAACTCCTCTTCCATACTTATGGAAAAATTATTTTTAAACGTCCGTAAAGCTGAAGTATCGTTGGTCTGTTTCAAAGTCCTGAAATAAGTGTTTTTATAATAGGTTGTATCAATCGAATTCTCATAGTAGCGTTTCCGCACATCGTCATATTTAAAGGTATGAGCAAAGCGGGTTACCGGCACATAATCCATGCGTACAGAATCTTTGTTTATTCTTTTTGCCCGTTCAATACCAATGGTATACTGATGATTATAATAAATCTGTTTTTGTTTAAATTTGGAATATCCTTCCATACTTACAGGAATGATCATAGTAGCCACATTCTCCGGGTTGATTCCATTTGTCACATCCTTCAGTCCACCATTCTCAAAATTACTTAAACTATTCGTAGAAACTACACCATAAGCTGTATAATGCTTGCCATTGTAACTGCCAAACAATGAGCCCGAAAATTTACTTACAGCCTGATTTTCGTACTCACCTCTGGCATAAATATAGTCGAGTGTAGTCCCAAAATTAAATTTCTTATTAGCATTGACAGTGAATAAAAATTTTATATTATCTTCTTTTCGGTAAGTTGTTCCGCCTGATGTATAATTCAAATTACTAAATGGAGTTTTAGTATTATAAAATGTCGCATTCTCCACATTCATCAAATAGGGGAAATAAGCATTCGAAAAAATAAAATCATTTACTTCCGGTCTGTTAAAATATAATTTTGATTGTATGGGTGAATCCAAATTCCCATTATATGAATTGGCTATGCTAAATCGGTCTATTGGATTAGCATCTTGATAATTAAGATGCAAAGTATCAACATGAAAAGAATCAACTTTCGCAAACTGTTCCGAAATTCTCCATGTTTTCACATATTGATTTACCTGCTTGGTTTGAGCAAAAAGAGTGATGGAAAACAATATAAACTGAATACAAATAATAAACTTCTTCACACAAAAAATATATTTAGAACGATAAACAAATTAGGTCAAAAATAATCGCTGAGCCTTAAGCTACGTTAGCATAAAGCATCAATTTCTATAATAAAGAACTAACAGTATTTCAAGCCTTTATTTATAAAAAAACTTTAAAAACCACTAGCATAAACGACAAAAAAAAGTATGTTTATGCACAAGCGCAAAGATACAAAAATTTATTGGGCAAGCCGAAAACCTTATAATTTAATAACAGAAAATCAATTTAAGATGATTGGAATAAAACAAACTTCAAATTTTGCTAAAAAACAGGCCAAATTGTTTGACTGTTACAAATAAAATATCTAAACTTGTAGTGAAATCAAAATGTCAATTGCGAATGGGTCAACTATCATTTAGATAGCATCTTAGACGATTAACCATACTTACAAAGAACAAAAGGTGTCATTTAGACATTCGAGCGACTATTTTAAGTTCTAAAAGTAAGGAAAATCAATTTAAATTTAAATTAATTTTCACATCAAATATAGTATTTAACAAATCAAATTGGTATGAACATAGAGAAACTAATGCAATCGCTTGAGGCAAAACATCCGGGCGAAACAGAGTATTTACAAGCCGTTAAGGAAGTGTTAAGTACAATAGAAGAAGTGTACAACGAGCATCCCGAATTTGAAAAGGCAAAAATAGCTGAACGATTGGTTGAGCCGGATCGCATTTTTACATTCAAGATTCCGTGGGTAGATGACAGAGGTGATGTTCAAATCAATATTGGATATAGAATTCAATTCAACAATGCAATAGGTCCATACAAAGGAGGTTTACGTTTTCACCCTTCGGTAAATTTATCCATTCTAAAGTTCCTCGGTTTCGAACAGATATTCAAAAATGCACTAACTACTTTGCCTATGGGTGGGGCTAAAGGTGGCTCCGACTTTAATCCTAAAGGAAAATCAGATGCTGAAGTAATGCGCTTCTGTCAGGCATTTATGGTTGAACTCTGGCAACATATTGGTGCCGACACCGATGTTCCAGCTGGTGATATTGGCGTGGGTGGACGCGAAATTGGTTATTTGTACGGCATGTACCGCAAATTAGCAAGAGTAAATACCGGTGTGCTTACCGGCAAAAACTTAGAATTCGGTGGTTCGCTGATTCGACCCGAAGCTACAGGTTTTGGTGGTCTGTATTTTGTAAAACAAATGCTTGAAACTGCCGGAATGAGTATTCAGGGGAAAACCATAGCTCTTTCGGGATTTGGGAATGTAGCCTGGGGAGCAGCCCAAAAAGCTACCGAAATGGGAGCAAAAGTAGTAACAATCTCCGGACCTGATGGATACATCTATGATGAAAATGGTATCACTGGAGAGAAAATCGAATATATGCTTGAATTACGCGCTACATGTAACGACATTGTGGAGCCCTATGCCGAAAAATTTGGAGCTAAATTCGTTGCCAATCGTCGTCCATGGGAAGTAAAAGTAGATATTGCACTTCCATGTGCCACTCAGAACGAACTGAACGAAGAAGATGCACGACTTATGGTAGAAAATGGGGTTATTTGCGTTGGCGAAATTTCGAATATGGGATGTACCCCTGAAGCTATTGAATTATTGCTTCAACATAAAATCATGTATGGACCAGGTAAAGCTGTAAATGCAGGTGGTGTTGCAACTTCAGGTTTGGAAATGTCGCAAAATGCCATGCACCTAACCTGGACTGCTGAAGAAGTTGATGCAAAATTACACCAAATCATGAGCGAAATTCATACTCAATGTGTTAAATATGGTCGTGAAAGCGATGGCTATATTAATTATATGAAAGGCGCCAACGTGGCCGGATTCTTAAAAGTGGCAAAAGCGATGTTGGCACAAGGGGTACTCTAACCAATATAAAGTATTAATTGCCAGTTAAATTTTTTAAAGGAGAAAACTCAATGCTTTGTGCAGAGTTTCCTCCTTTTTTATATACTTGCAATACGAACTCAAAAATAGTATCTTTGTCGTGTAAAATAGAACTTCAATCGATTACACCTATTCATTCCCATCATGCTAAACCTACTCAATCAACATCGTACAGTTCGGAAATATACCGACAAGACCATATCGACAGAGTTACTAAATCAACTTCTCGAAGCTGCTTGTAGAACATCAAATACAGGAAACATGCAGGCTTACAGCATTGTGGTTACTACTGACGAAACGATAAAAAAAGAACTGGCACCCGCGCATTCCAATCAGCCAATGATTACACAGGCTCCGATTGTACTTACTTTTTGTGCCGATTTTAATCGGGTTACAAAATGGTGTGAACAACGTAAGGCTGACCCTGGTTTCGATAACTTTCAATCCTTTATCTCGTCTACAATTGACACATTACTTGCTGCCCAGACCTTCTGCGTAGCCGCTGAAAATGCAGGTTTGGGGATTTGCTACCTGGGAACCACAACTTACAATGCACAAGAAATTATCAGCGCGCTTAAATTGCCAAAATTAGTTGTTCCAATAACAACGATTACTGTTGGCTATCCTGATGGAATTCCCGAACAAACAGATCGTTTGCCATTAAAATCGTTGGTACATTATGAAACATATAGCGAATTTAGCTGCGAAGTGATTGATGAACTTTATGCTGAGAAGGAGAACAGTGAGTTTTACAAACAATTTATAGCAGAAAACAAGAAAGAAACATTGGCGCAGGTCTTTACAGACATACGCTATACTCGTAAAAACAATGAGTTTTTCTCAGATAAATTTCTTTTAGCACTTAAAGAACAAGGATTTCTAAAATAGATTATCCTAACGTTTCCATTAAAGCAAACCCTCTACAGCACAATACTGTAGAGTGTTTTCGTTAATATAAAGTCCACTCAATCATCTAAAAAAAATAACACATTTATAAACAAGCATTCAACACTCATTTTTCATATCCCACTTTATTGTACAAAAAAAGCCCCGACAACTGATTTGATTCAGTAATCGGGGCTTTAAAAACGGCGGCTATCTACTCTCCCACTTTGCAGCAGTACCATCGACG